>Ga0123353_10000746_pt1 | contig 39443 bp, 29 predicted proteins | sample TergutLab28metaG_3_FD_92763 | JGI IMG/M metagenome (GOLD analysis project Ga0123353, IMG submission 92763) | Labiotermes labralis P3 segment gut microbial communities from Petit-Saut dam, French Guiana - Lab288 P3 | ecosystem: Host-associated > Arthropoda: Insects > Digestive system > Gut ... | reverse complement strand
ACATCAAAATGTGTTGAGGAACTCATATACCACCGGCAAAGCGGAAAAATTAATATAAAAGGGTGGAAAAACGCCGAAAGTATTATTGATTTTATAACAGAATGCAATTTCGGCATAAAATATGTATCCGAAGAGCATCTGAGAACATTGGCGAATCTGCCATTGTACAGGGATCATAAAGATATAACAGATCGGGTCGCCGCAGCGCAGTCGATCACAGTGAAAATTCCGATCATAAGCAGCGACAGAAAGTTTCGATATTATGAGAAGCATGGGCTAAAGCTCGTTTTTAACGAGAGATGATGATTACGATTTTAAAACTGTAAATTAGCATTATTTCAATATAGATAGAAAAACCGGAGGATTAAAAATGACTCTAAACACAAACAGTAAGAAAAGAGACACACGGCAAGGCTTCACGCTTGTTGAAGTTATTGTGGTGGCGGTGATTGTATTGATTTTGTCGGCTGTGGCTATTCCTATGTATAATGGGTATGTGAGGGGGGCGCGACAGGATACTGTGAATAATTTGGCGGAGACTGCGGCGGCGGCGGCTAACTCTTTTTGGCGCAGGACAAATACTACTAACGTAGCGGATATAGCAGGCGGGGCAAATGGGTTAGTTGCGCCTAATACTCCGCCGCTCAATATTTATTTTGACCCGCAAAAACACATTATACATGTTATTGAACGTGACGTATCTGTATCAGAAGTTGGCAAGGGTTCCGATGCTATTACGATACTCAAACAATTTAGATAACTTTGAAATATTATATAGAAAGTAGCATAACAAATTAAAAAATGGACTCAAAAGTGAAGTTAATACCCAAAAAATCGCACTTCTCTCCCCCGCCCTGCAAGGGTAAGAGCGGTTTTACTATTGTGGAGCTGCTTGTGGCCGCGGTTATAGTGCTTGTAGCGGTGATTGCAGTAGTCGCGGTTGTAAGAAAAAGTACTGATTTGCAGATTACAGACTATCACCGGCGTCAGGCGCGGGCTGTTGCTGTAGGATATTTCGAAACCACATTCGGGCACAACCAATTTAACATGGCTGTTACTCCAATATATAATGCCAGCGTTGTACCGCAGCTAAACGACGCGCCTGTTAATGTTGTGATTCCTGTAAACAATACATTTACGGCTCCGCAAGATATTGTTCTCAACGACAGAGGCGGCGTAGAGGATGTTGATCCGCTTATGGGACGAATATCGTTTCGAATTGCAGCCGTAACACAGCCTATCGTTATAAACACTGTCAGCCGTGACATACCTATTCATGTTGTCACGATACGTATTACATGGACAGACGCGGGTGAAGAACAACAAATAGAATTATCTAAACGATTGGCGAACGTACATGACTAAAAAATATTTAATTACCGATACATTGTCATGCCGCAATACAGCCATGCGCGCTGAACATGCCCGCGGCGGGTTTACCCTTGTTGAGGTAATAGTTGTTGTAGTATTAGCTGCCGTACTCGTTATGGGCGGATATGCTGTTTTCAGAATGTACACAAACACCGCGCGCGAAACTTCGGCAAATCTTAGAATGCAGAGACAGGCTGAGGGGCTGGTTGAGGAGATTGCCCGCAGAACGCGCGGCGCGGCGTTTGTCTTTCGGGCACCCGAAACCCCGGTTAATATAATAAACTTCGATGATATTACGATATTTAACGGCGGTAATTCAACGGACAGCCGGGTTAATGAGATCGCTATTCACGATGGTAACATGGTTACGCACCGTTTCAGGTTCAATGATGTCGGCAATAATATTGGTGTTGCACAGGTAGATGATATGACGGGTACGGGCTGGCGGAACTTCACTATCGGCGGCGACCCTGCCGATGCTAATTCTCAAGTTAGGGTTATTTTGGACGAAAGTTGGTTTGGAATTTGGTGGGGGCGCGGTCAGGTTGATATAAAAATGAAACTAAAAACTGTGGCAAATAACGGCAATTTATTTACCTTGGATATACAAAGAGGAGCTTTCAGATGCAGAAACTTCGTCAACTGATTAAGTTAAAAAGCGAAAAAGGCTCAACAATTGTAGGCGCGGTGGCTATCTGCGCCGTCTTGAGCATAAGCATCGCCGGACTCATGAGCGTTTCGCGCAACACAGTCAATCATGAAGCCGAAGCCCACGATGATACGAAGGCTTTTTTGGCAGCTGAATCGGGATTGTTTATGCTCACAGACTGGGTTGCGCGCACCGGCAGTCAATTAACCGCAGGCGCAAGCGCTCCTATGGTATTTGACGGCATAAATGTTGTAGTTACAACTTCTCTGATTCAGAATAATCCTGATAATACCAGCCGCTGGCGGCTATCGTCAACTGCTTCCATTCCCGCCGGCGGTTCCGGACAGCCGCTTCCGTATGAAAAAACAGTGGAGTGGGTTGTTGATCTGGAACCGATAGAAGTACAATCCGGCGCAGGTGGTATTGTGTCCCAAAGTTCCGGCGGAGCAGGTCTTCAAAATCAACATTTTGATGGCCCTGCTCATTTCAATGAACCTTTAGTGCTTGGCAATGTCAATGCCGGTGATGGTGTGAAGTTTAGAGGTCCAGTTACGGTGCACAACCCAACTAATGTGGGTGGCGGAGCACCTCGATTTTCTACAAGACCGCCTTTCAATAACTACACTTACGGCGTAATTGATCCAAACAACGCCCCGTTATCTCTTGGAGATCTTGATCAGGTATTTGAAAGCTCATACAGGTCCGACGCAGAGTTCAGAGATTTAGATATTGCACCGCCCGCCGTTGCTTCACGTACTGTTCTTGCTGTTAACAATACCAGCGGAGTGAGAAATGAGCTGACTTTTGGCGTCACAGGCGGAGTGCCGCATTATATCTTCCGTACAGTGGCGAATAATGGCTCCGGTGCGGAATTGTCCACAACAGGAGTTATTCCATATACTCGCAACGTTCCGATTCTTTTGAGCGCTAATGGTAATTTAACCATCATGCCGGGAGTTGTACTCGGCGTAGTCACTGTTGAAACAATAGGCGGTCACAATATTATTATCAACCTTATCAATGGTAATCTTACCTATGACTGGGCGCCAAATTTTCAAGACAGTCATTTCAATAATAACGATGACAGACTTAATAACGCAGGTGTAACAGCGTATGATAATGCTGCAAGGGGGCAGCCCGATGTTCTCGCATTTTACTCCGACAATAATATTATATTGAGTAATACAAATTCCGGTAATGCAAAACGTGTCATCACTGCGCAGTTGTACGCATTTAATGAGGGCGGTACATTTGATATGGGAAGTACCAATCAAACACTGTTAAACCTTATTGGAACTGCATCAGCGAATACATTTTGGAATTTATCCGGTAATCAGGGAAACAAAATTTTTGCAGGAGTTACTCACGATAAGAGAGAGCTCGGCGCCTACGCCATAACAGTTCGTGACAGCGGCGGAAACCAGCTCGCTCTGCAAAACAAGATTTTACAAAAAATTGACTGGTTAGAGACAAACAATTAGTAATGACACATAAAGGGAAAAGTTGAATGGCAAAAAAACAAACATTAGTAGGAATTGATCAAGACGGCGGCTCTATCCGCGCGGTTCGGCTTGGTTTAGACCGTTCTAAGGGCGCTAACGCTAAGGCAAGCGAGTTCAGGCTTCTTGAGACGCAGGAGATAGAGGGCAGTTTTACTTCGGACGAATCGCTTTTTACCGCGCTTAAGCAGCTTAGGGATAAGATGTCCATATCACCTGCAGATAAGGTTGCGACCTGTCTTAGCGGCAAGCAGACTTACGCGGCGGAGATGAACGTAAAGAAGCTGCCGGATGAGGAGATGAAGTCGATGTTAAAGCTTGAACTGCGCAAGACCATGCCGTTTGAGCCGTCCGCCGCGGTATTTGACTTTAACTGGCTTCCTGCAGATCCCGACGCACCCAAGGACAGGGGCGTTCCTATTATTGTGACCGCCGCGACAAGCATGGCTTTAAACAAGCATCTTAACGTTTACGAAAAAGCGGGTATACGCCCCTTTGTTGTAGAGGTTTTGCCTATAGCCGCCGCAAACTCATTTTGGTCTTTGCGTAAAGAGGAGAGTGAGGGCAATCAGACATTCGTAATTCTGCATGTCGGTTCCGATATGTGTACGCTTATTATTGACGGCGACAAGAGTCCGTTTTTTAACCGTTCGTTCGGTTTTGACATGCCCGGCGTAGCGGCTATGCCCGCTAACTCACCGGATGCGATGCTTCAGATGAGCATTTTGTCCGATGAGCTTAACAAATCGCTGACTTATTACCGTAACACCTATAAAAACGATAATATTTCAACAATAACGCTGATGGGCAGCCACGCGACACACAGTATTTTTGAGGCTGTCGGCAAAAAAACGGGTCTTGTGATAGAACCGTCACAAACCGCGCAGATAGTAGGCAGGGCCAAACCGCCGGTCGCGGGCAAATTCGATTTGGCAGTAGCATTGGCGATGCAGGCGGCGTAACAGGGACGATCCCCCGGATCGTCCGCACGATACGCAAAAAACGCGGGGAGCGGTTTAACCGCCCCGCAATATACGATGTAAGGGCGGCCGCGGCCGTCCAAAAAAGAGAAACAACAAAAGGGAGGTTTTCAATAAATGTTAAAATACAAGTTAAATCTTGTAAAATCGGTGCGTGCCGCCGAGAAGCAGGCAAAACAGCAGAAGAGTAATATGGTTCTTATTGCTATTGTCTGTTTCGGCGTTCTTGGCACGGCGATTTTTTCCGCCTATCTTAAGATTGACGGAATGCAGCGTGTTATCGTAAACGAAAAACGCAAACTCAGGATGATTGAGGCGGAATACCGCAACTATCAGGAGATGCACGTATCTATTGACAAGGCAGATATTGAGCTTTTGAATCAGCTGCAGATGAACAGGGTGTACTGGACCAAGAAACTTGAGGCGATCGCCAAGCATCTTCCCGATGAACAGCCGATCTCTTACTGGATCACAAAGTTTGGTTACAGATCGAACAGCCAAATCTTTAATGTACAGGGATACGGCTATATCACTCATCAGCAGGAGCAGCTTTTAGCTCTTGATAACTATCTCAATGATTTACGCGCCGACGCCAGTTATTCCGATATTTTCAGCAGTACGTTTCTTAATTCGGCGGTGCGGAGCGATGAGGAAGATCATTACCGCGGCCAAAAGCGTGACAGAATAAGTTTTGAGTTTTCTTCCGTTAGAAAGGGAGCGCAGAGAAGATGAAAAATAAAGGCGCGACAATTCTTCTTGTTTTAATGATTGCGGCATTTATCGGGGCAGTAGCGGCCGACCGTTACCATATGCCGAAATTCAAACAGGAATTCAGCAAAGTTGAGAAGCAGAGAGTCATAACATCCAATAAGTTGACTACAGCGAAAATTGTTCAGGAAAACCTTAACCATGTGCGCGAACTCGTTTTCAACAACATGGATTTTCCGGGTCAGCCTGATACTGTTGACCATGAAACGCTGCTTTACAACTTCATTACCACATGTTTAAACGATCTTAAGCTCAAGCTTGTCTCTTTTAAGCCGGTAACGCCTGTAACGGCAGGCCGTGTAACGACTTATGGATATGATGTTGAGATTGAGGGTGATTTCTTTAAGTTCGGTGAACTGTGCGCGAAGTTTGAGAACAGCCGCAGAATTATGGCGATAGAGTCTTTTGATGTTGATCTGATTACCGATAACAGAAATCAAGATCCAAAAGCTTCGGCGGCGGCGGTTAAGGATATAAGGGTTAAGATGCGTATAAATACGTTTCGGATACAAAAAGTTTAATTTGTGTTGATGATTATTGATAGATAATTCACTATTGTTATTTAGTTGTTAAAGGGGTGCAACATTAATATGGTAGAAAAGAGTTCATTTACAAAAAATTACTCTGTCATGATTTTCGCGTGTGTTCTCGCGATTGGTCTTGCGGCATATATGCTTTACCGGGCCGACGACCAAAAGAAGTCATTCGACAAAACCGTAAAGAGCGCATTGCAGACGTCCGAAGGGTATGACAAGGCGTTTATCGACATGGTAAACAGGCTCGAAGACGAGCTTGCGACGCGTGCGAGTTTTGGATACGCGGGCCGCAAAGACCCGATGACCGGAACAGTGCGTAACGTTGTTGTTCCTGCCGCGAGGCCGTCGGCGCGCAGATCGGCAGCTCCTGCCGCGGCGCACAGAGCCGATGAAACAGAAGCGCAGGCGGCGCCGGTTCAGGTTGCAGTAGACCCTGTACGGCTTACGGCTATCATCTTTGACAACACAAGGAATATTTACACTGCCGTTGTGATGGATGGAGAGCGCTCTTTCTCGGTTGACGTAGGCGACAGAGTTGCGGGACGGCGTATTATGAGAATAACCGGTCAGGAGATTATGATGGAGAACGATATTGAGCGTTTTACATACAATATCTCAGGCGATAAGACGAGAGCTTACAAGTAAGAGGCTGATTCATAATCAGCCCGCAAACACAGGCAAATAAATTATTTGCCTGTAAAAGAATTAGAGCAGAAAAATATAATATTAATTTTCATACATATTTTGAGGAGGTTTTCTTGAAAAAGTCTACGGTTTTCATAAGCGCAATATGTGCGTTGATGCTTGTGCAGTCTGCCGCTTTCGCTTCACCGATAGTGTCGAGCAACACTAATCCGTCGCTTAAAGCGCCCATCACTCTTAACGCGCGTGAGGCGAGTCTCTCTGAGGTTCTCAGGGTGCTTGCCGACCGCTCAGGGATGAACTTTGTTGTCGCAGAAGGCGTTCATCGGGAAAAAATCAGCATCATCCTGAACAACACGCCTCTTGATGAAGCTATCAACCTTTTGGTAAGAGCGTCCGGTCTCTCTTATGAGATCATCGGCAACTCAATTCTTATCGCGGAAGCCGATAAGCTCAAAGAGGAGGTGGGTCTCTCCTCTTATGTTGTAGAGCTTAAATACGCTAAGGCGAAGGAGGTAGCGGCAAGTCTTCGTGATCTGTCAAAGAGCATACAGGTTGACGAAGGCGGCAACAGACTTATCTGTTTTACAAGCCCAAGAATGATTCTTGAAATTGAGCGCATAGTAAAGGCTATAGACCAGCCTCACACTTTGGTTCTGCTTGAGACACGGCTTATTGAGGTAAGCATGGACAAACTTGGCAAATACGGGATTGACTGGGATCTTTTGGTCGGTTCGGAGACAGGAATCTCAAGCACGATCTCTTTACCCGCAAAGCCGCTTCGCGACGGGCTTAATTTTAGCGGCGGAACGCGTGAAGCCATGAGCCTCCAAACCGCGGTTAACCTTATGGCACGCAGCGGAGACGCCCGTATACTTATGGATTCAAAGCTCACCACAACCAATAACCGTGAGGCTTCTCTTCACATAGGTGAGATTGTCCCTTACGTGATTCAGTCTTATAATATGTCTGCAGGCGGCGGCGCAAGCCAGTCTATTGAGAAAGAGAAGGTGGGTGTTATTCTCACAATGACCCCGCATATTAACGACAAGAATCAGATAACGCTGAGCCTTGTTCCTGAGGTATCAAATATTATTGACTGGAAAGGCCCCGGTTCTGATATTCCTGTAGTCAGAACACGTAAAACAAGCACAACAGTACGTGTGGAAGACGGACAGACGGTAATTCTCGCCGGTCTTTTGTCTGAAGAGAGAACCGAAGCTGTACGCAAGGTTCCGATCCTTGGAGATATTCCAATACTTGGCCTCCTGTTCCAAAATAAGAGAATTGACAACAAGAAAACGAATCTTATTATTGAGGTTGTTCCGAGAATTATCCGCGACCCTTCCGAGATAGCGCAGCTCATGCGTTCACAGCCTGCGCTTAAGCAGTCGGAAGAACCGGCAGTTCAAAGCGCAAGCGCGGCGCCGGCACCGGCGGCGGCGCCTGTTCAGGCAGCGGCTCCCGCGTATGTACCCGCGGCGCCGGCTCCCGCGGCAGCGCCGGCATATACACCGGCAGCGGCTGCACCGGCGGCTCCGGCATATACACCGGCGGCGGCTGCACCGGCTGCCGCTTCAGCGGAATAGGTAAGGACGGCTCATATATGATAAACGGCACGCGCTTACAATACACCGCACGCAGCAGCGCGCAGGGCTGTGAGGTTGCTTAGCGGCACAGTGTAAACGCGTACCGTAATTCGGTATAACCTCCGCCAACTTAAAAGGCGGAGGTTTTTTGTTATAAACGGTAACAATATTTAGAACCAGACCTACGTAAAACATGGAGGACAATACAGATGCTCCAACATCCAAATCAGGCGATTCCCACTGTTCCGGCGCTGCCGTATAATATAACTCACATGAAAGAGCTTCTCGTTGCCACAGCACAGAGCGGAGCTACCGATCTATTGATTTGTGTGGGTCAGCCGCCTAAAATACGAATTAACGGTTATCTGATTCCGCTTGAATGCGAGACTCTAACCCCTGATAAAACCCTTGAACTCTGCTATCAGGTAATGACAGAATCGCAGCAGAAAAAACTTGAGGATAACTGGGAAGTTGACTTCTCATTTGGAATGCGCGAATTATCCCGCTTCAGAGCAAACGTATTTATGCAAAGAGGCACGGTTTCGGGAGCGTTCCGCAGAATTCCTGTAAATGTAAAATCATTTGAAGAGCTCGGTCTGCCCAGCGTGGTTGAACTTATGTGCGAAAAACCAAACGGACTTATTCTTGTAACGGGCCCTACAGGAAGCGGTAAATCGACAACGCTTGCCGCGATGATTGACAAAATAAACTCTACCCGTTATCAGCATATTATTACTATAGAAGACCCTATAGAGTATCTTCACAAACACAACCGCTGCACGGTTGAGCAGCGGGAGATAAATTCAGACACAAAGTCGTTTCACAGCGCGCTCAGAAGCGTTCTGCGTCAAGACCCTGATGTTGTTCTTTTGGGCGAAATGCGCGACGCGGAGTCTATTCAGGCCGCTCTCACAATCGCGGAAACCGGACACCTCTGTCTTGCGACGCTGCACACTAACTCCTGTTCGCAAACCTTGTCGCGTATTGTTGACGTATTTTCATCGGAGAAGCAGCAGCAGGTCCGCACACAGCTTGCGATGAGTTTAAACTGTGTTTTTACGCAGGTGCTTTTGCCGCGTATAGGCGGCGGGATTCAGCTTGCCATGGAGATAATGGTCGCGTCGTCTGCTATAAGGTCTATGATACGCGAAAATAAAATTCATAACATCGATAACCATATTCAGCTTGGCGCCAAATACGGTATGCAGACCATGAATCAGTCGCTCGCTTCTTCGGTAAAAATGCGCCGCGTAAGCGAAGAGGACGCCTTGGCCGCAAGCACCGATCATGATGATTTCAGGAAATGTATGTCGTATTAGCATGTTATTGGGAAGATATCCACCAGTGTAAAGGAAATAAAAATGAGTGTCGCCGTTACAAACAAACCTGATTCCGCTTCCTACTCCATTACGATGCTTGGATACTCAAAAAATGATTTTGAGCATATAGGCAAGATGATAAATCCTGCGGATTTTGATAAGCCGCTCAAGTTTTACGGAGGCGATCTGTCCAAATCTCACACTATCGAATGCGATATTGCGGTAGTAGTTATTGAGAATGCTTCTGTGCTTGATAAATATGTGAAAGATATTGTTTCGCTCAAACTTCACAGCCCTTTGCCGGTTCTTCTTTGTATAGCGCATGAGAAAGACCGCGGCGTTATAGAAAAACAGAAAATGGCTATAGGCGCGGCGCAGATTATCTATCTGCCGGTACAGCCGAATATGCTTACAAAGATTGTTTGGGATCATCTCTGCCCGCCTGACGGCGCAAGCGCTTCTGCGCCGGCCGCGGCGAAAAATACAGACGATACAAAACAGAGCGCCAAAACCGGCAGCTCCGCGGAACCGGTGAGACTTGGCGATCTGCTTGTCAATAGTAAAATTATAAGCGAAAACGATCTGCAGGACGCTTTGGCGCACAAGAAAAAAACCGGTCTAAGACTTGGAGACGCTCTTATTGAGCTTGGACTTATCACAGAAGAGCAAAAGATCGAATGTCTTTCAAGTCAGCTTAACGTAAAATTGGCTGACGCGCGCCAGTACGCAACTATCGATCTCAATAACGCGGCTCTTATACCCGAACACATGGCAAAGCGCTTCTGCTGTCTTGCGCTTGAGAGAAACGGCAATGAGCTTACCGTTGTAATGACCGATGTACTTGATCTAAAAATACTTGATACTCTGCGCGACGCTACAGATATGCGCATTATCCCTCTTTTGGGTAAAAAAGACGATATTTTAACGTCTATGGAGCGCTGTTACCGCGATATCACCTCTCACAACGACGCGACAAAATTCGCCGAACACATGGAAGAGGAAGATAATATTGAGATTGTCAAAAAAGAAGATGACTCCGATTTGGAAAATGCCGCCGCTGCCGGCGCCGAACTCGGTATTATAAAACTTGTAAACATCCTGATTACAAACGCGGTGCGCGACAAGGCAAGCGATATACACATTGAACCGGCGGAGAACGAAGTTATAGTGCGCTACCGTATAGACGGCGACATGCGCAAAGTGATGTCTCCGCCGAAGCGCTCCCATCACGCGATAGTCGCGCGTATAAAAATTCTCTCCAACCTCAATATCGCCGAGAGAAGACTGCCGCAGGACGGACGTATGGCGATAAAAATGGGTAAGCGCGAGGTTGACATCCGCGTATCGATACTCCCGACGATTTTCGGTGAAAAGGCGGTTTTGCGTATCCTTGACAAAGAGGCTTTTGAGAAGAGTACGTCAAATTTGGGATTTACCCCGCATAACGACCGGATTTTCCGCTCACAGATCGCAAAGCCTTATGGAATTGTTATTGTGACGGGGCCAACTGGAAGCGGTAAGTCAACCACTCTTTACAGCGCGCTTCAGATTGTAAAGAATGTAACAAGAAACGTGATAACCGTTGAAGACCCGGTGGAGTTCCACATGGATGGGATAAATCAGGTTCACGTGAATTCATCTATCGGGCTCACATTCGCGGCGGCGCTTCGTTCCATACTGCGTCAAGACCCCGACGTTATTCTTATTGGTGAAATCCGCGACTCTGAAACCGCCGACATCGCAATAAAGATGGCTCTTACAGGCCACCTTGTATTCTCTACACTGCACACAAACGACGCGGCGAGTTCTATTGCGCGTTTCACAGATATCGGGATACCGCCGGTACTTCTCGGCTCTTCGCTTAATCTTGTAATAGCGCAGCGTCTTGTGCGCAGAATTTGTGTCAGGTGTAAAACTGAGTATCTCCCGGATCCTGAGCTTTTGCATGGAATAGGGCTTAACCCCGCGTCTGTCCCCCGCCTTTACAAAGGCACAGGCTGCGTACAGTGCAACGGCACCGGATTTTCAGGCCGGATAGCGGTATTTGAGATGCTTGAGATATCAAAAGAGATCCGCAAACTCATTTTAAAGGGCGCCTCCACAATTGACATTCAGGAGCAGGCGGAAAAAGAGGGGATGAAGACGCTGCGCAAAGCGGGTCTTGAACTCGCCTTAGAGGGTACCACCACTATTGAGCAGATCATTGCTGCAACGATGGAGATATAATCGCAACAAGACCGCGGCGGGTTAAAACCCGCCGCTACTTAGTTCCCCTACGGGGCGCTGGAAAATAAAGGAATAAAAACCTATGGATTACGATGAACTATTAGCCAAACTTGCCACTGCGAAAGGTGTTTCAGACATACACTTTAAAGTGGGCCGGCCGCCTCTTGTACGTATAAACGGTGATCTTATACCTTGCGGCGATATGCAGCTGACGCCAAACGATACCGAGCAGATGGCCAAGCATTTTATGAGCGATGACCTTTGGGAGCGTTTTTGCAAAAATTCGGAGGTTGACACTTCGTACTCACTCAAAAACGTGAGCCGCTTCAGGGTAAACGCGTTTCGCCAGCGCGGCAGCGTCTCTCTTGTTCTGCGCACTATCCCGTATAACATCCCAACATTTGAGCAGCTGGGTGTACCGGCGGTAATAGAGCAGATCTGTAACTCCAAGCGCGGGCTTGTTATTGTTACCGGGATAACCGGAAGCGGTAAATCTTCTACTTTAGCCGCAATGGTAGATAACATTAACCGCCGATTTAAAAGCCACATAATCACTATCGAAGACCCTATCGAGTTTTTGCATAAAGACAACATCGGTTCAATAAACCAGCGGGAAGTCGGTCTTGACACAGAGGATTTTTCATCAGCTTTTATCTCCTCTTTGCGCCAAGACCCCGATGTTATCGTGGTCGGCGAACTGCGGGATTTGAAAACCATGTCAACGGCGATCCGCGCGGCGGAAACCGGCCACCTTGTGCTCTCCACCCTGCACACAAGCGACGCCAAGGAGACAATAAACCGCTTCATAGACTCTTTTCCGGCGCAGCAGCAAAAGCAGATGCGTCTCCAGCTTGCGCACAACCTTAACGCCGTTATCTCCCAAAGGCTCATAACCCGCGCGGACGGCAGCGGCCGCGCGCTTGCCTGCGAGATAATGGTTGTAAACGCGGCGATCAGAGAATACATTACAGATCCTGATAAAACAGGTGAAATCGTAGTGAATATGGCCAAGGGCAAAGAGAAATACGGTTCGCAAACTTTTGACCAATCGCTCTTAGACCTCGTAAACAAGGGGCTCATAAGCGAAACCGACGCATTGGCAAACGCGACAAGCCCCAATGATCTGAAACTTAAATTTTTGCAGATGTAAAATATAGACTCTTGCATCCTGAAGGGATGCGGCGCCCGGTAGAAATCATGTTACCCAAACAAACCTCTCCGTATCCCTTCAGGATGCGGGAAAAATTAATTTGAGGAAATCCCCAATCACCCAAATAATAACAACCGCCGCTAAAATGAGAGTTAAACCTATATCAATGACTCATTGCGTGACACGTTTATTTATCGTCATTCTGCTGCTCGCGTTATACGCTGATGGCAAAACGCGCGGCAATCGGCATGAACCCGGAAGCAGCGGCGAAGTCAGCCGGCGTTCATCCGCTGCGGAGATTGAGGCCAGATTCCGGCCGCATCTCGAACAACGGGTAAATGACCGCCGCGGCGAGCGGCCAAGACGTCCCGCAAGGGATGAATTTTTAGTATTAATGCGCGCGTGGGATGAATTAAGCGGCGATTTTCAGGCGCTTTACAAAGAAGCGACAGCGATTCCCGCTGACTACGAATATTTTATCTCTCCCGGAGGTAAATTCAGAATCTTCTATACAACAACCGGAATAAACAGCGTAGATACTGCCAATACGTTTCACTACGGCGAAGGGGACAGATGGAATATAAGGTACTATACGCCAAATTATACACCAGATGGAAAAGGTATTCCCGACTACATCAGCGAAGCGGCATTCGCGCTTGACAGCTCGTGGTCAATGATGGTTGATAGATTCGGTTTCAGCGAGCCGCTCGCCGCTCCAGGTCCGGACGGATCAACAAAATATTATAATGTGTTAATTACCTATATGGATGACGGTTTTTACGGTGAAACGATATTTCAAGGCAGAAATCCCGGCACGGACCGCGGTTTTTTAAGCTACATAGAAGTAAACAGCGACTGGTCAGACTGGAGCGATTACGGTTATGATGAACGGCCGCTCGACGCGCTGAGAGTGACCTGCGTTCATGAAATTTTTCACGCCGTGCAGTACTCCATGGTTTGGAATGTGAGGCAAAATGTTTTTCTTGACGATTTTCCGTTAGGATGGACAGAAGGCAGCGCGGTGCTCATGGAAGATATCGCTTTTCCGGAAGTAAAAGATTACCTGCAGTACGTCGGCGGCTACTTCAGTAACCCAAGAAGGACTATGCTTCTGCTTAACGACGTCATATCCATTTACCTTAACTCTATCCTTTTTAAGTATCTCTACGAAAGAACAAACCCGGACAGCGGCGATATAGCGTTTATAAAAAAGATGTACGATAATAACAGCGCAGCCAGAGACAAACCATTTCACGAAAATCTTGAACTTGTTTCTAAAAGTCAAACAGGTAAAACATGGGCGGAGGTGCTTAACGGTTTTCACGCGGAGAGCTACTTTACAGGAAACAGACGCAGAGCGGGAATATTTATAACCGACAGCGAAAGAATGGGAGTCTGGCGGATAGACTCCTCCAACCAGTCGCCGAGACGAACAGTAAGACCCTACGGCGCAGATTTTTTCTGGTATTCGCCCAGACCGCACCATCCTGGTGAGCTTGAATTCAGTTTCAGCGGACAAACGGAATCATCAGTAAGCGCGGCCGGCGGTAAAACATGGGCGCTTAGCGCGCTTGTGTTTGAACAGAACGGCAGCGCCGCCATACGTCCCATATCTGTGAATCAAAACGGCGAAGGAAAATTTACACTTGAACAGTGGCACGATAAAAGTGGAGTTCTTTTAATCGCAACTAACGGCAGTCCCGAGCGCAGCAGGGAGATAACAGTAAGGTTGGAGGGTGTGGAGGATATAACAGATCCTAAAAACGTCCCTTTGAATATCTTCCCTAACATAGTAAGCCTCAGACGCGCGGATACCGTTCGCATAGCGGGTACCGGAGTTTCTGATATAAAGATATATACTATTGATGGTAAACTCGCGGGTCACTGGAACAGTAACGCAAGAACCTCAAGCTTTACAAAACATGAAGACTACATCGCCTGGATTCCAAAGAGCGCAAGCAAGAGCCGCCTCTCACCGGGAACGTACTACATTACAGCGTCGGCCAAGCATCCTGTGACTTCCAAAAAAAGTAATAAGAAAACAAAAATTATGGTAACTCCCTGACTGCCGATATTATCACAAACGCCTGTATTCCCTCGCCCCGTCCAAAGGCCGTAAGTCCCTCGCCTGTTGTGGCTGTCAATCCGATATTGTTTTCAGCAAGGGACAAAAAGGACGCAAGTGATTTTTTTATTTGGGAGATATGTTTTGAGAGATGAGGTTTTTTTGCTTCAACGGATATTGAAACGTGAGTTATTTTCCAATCTCCAAGAGTTTCAAGCGCTTTCTCCAAATATACGCGGCTGTCGGTTATCCCCTGATTGAGACAGAGATCATCGCTGATTTTGCCGAGTATGTTAACTCCTGATATACCGGAAACCGCGTTTGTAACCGCGTGAAGAATAACGTCGGCGTCGCTGTTGCCGCTAAGCCCGGGCGCGTCTGGGATGGTTACTCCGCCGAGTATAAGCGGTTTTTGTGAATCCTGCGGCTCGAAACGATGCGAATCCTGGCCTATTGCTGAAATGAACATTGTGTCTTCCTTTTAACAGTAATATATTGCGACTCTTCGCTATTTCGTATATGTGGATATTTTCCGCATCCTGAAAGGATGCGCCGCCCGGTAGAAAACAAAGCCACACAAAATTTCCCCGCATCCCGAAGGGATGCGCCGAGGTACCGCATGTTAATGGGTGCATCCCTCCGGGATGCAGGAAAATTATTTAAAATCGTCAATTCTACCGGGCTGTGCATCCCTTCAGGATACAGGAAAAACACCGGGTTTCAACATTCTTTCAAACATTCATTGACAACATCAGCCATCACCGGATAGTCCGGCAGATGTTCAAAAACTTTTGACAACCTTTGCAATGCTGTCGGGATAAACTGTTTATAATGCGGTTTCCCTTTGTTAAGGGAGAGATTCCCATAAGCTCCCAAAGCCTGCATGAGTCTTTGAGCCGCGCATAAATAAAAATTATCCTTTTCCGCCTGATCGTCTTTTTTCACAAGATAGTAATCAAGCAGATTATTAATTGATGCGTCATTAAGCTGATTTATATAAGGATCAAAAAACAGTGACGCCGCGTCATAATGCGGCGGACCGAGACGCGCTCCCTGAAAATCCACAAAACGTATTTTGTCATTATGGATTAAGATATTTTCCGACTGGAAGTCGCGGTGGATAAACGTTTTGGCAAGAGCGCCGGCATGAGCGGCCATTTTTATACGTTCCTCTTCCCAATCAGCCGTCAATATATTTTCCTTATGAAAAAAACCGGATACACAGTGCTCCGCGAAATAACCGCTCTCCCACAAAAACATCTCTTTGTCCATAGACCTTGAGGTGATTATACTGCTTGCGCTTGTGTCGAGATTCTGCCACGCGCGAAGAGCGCCCGTCACTTTTCTATACATTTTTTCTATGACGGTAATATCACCGGCATTATCAGCACAAAACTGTTTTAATGTAACCTCGCCTAAATCCTCTTCAAGAATAAACCCGCCGCGCGGGTCGCTTGCGTAAATACACGGTAAAAACGGTACGAGAAAGGAGAGCTCCGACTCTATCCCCAAAAAGCGGGGCCAGTCCTCATCGGCGCTGTCCCACTCAATAAGTATGTATGATTGCGCGGCACGGCTAAGGCGGAAAAAACGGCGTGCGGACGCGGCCTGACCCGCAAGTTCCGCTTTCCACTCTGAAATATTAAAATCAGGAAGCGCTAAGCTGAGAAAATCAATTTGTGCTGATGTTAGCTCTGTTGTCAATTCCATAAATCAACCTCACCATTTTTTATGCCGGATTCAATTTGCGAAAGCGCCTCATGGGTGCCGATATCCATCCACCATGACGCGGACTTTTGCGGGATGATTATATTTGGGACGTCTCCCGCCGCTGCCGCTCTTTGCCAAACAGGAATCACCGAAAAGTCATCACCGTTAACATAGTTCAAAAATTCCCGCCGATAAAAAGTTACACCGGTAAACTCCGCTTCATTAGCTTGCGGATAAGATTTTTTTTGCGAGACTACGTCAAGGAAATTATCGTTGACATTGTCATACAAAATCGTCCCCTTATCATCAACCGGTATCGATACAAGAGAGCAGATCCGTCCTGACCGCGTAAAACGGTCCGCCAGTTCAACGATATCAAATTTATTAAGAATATCCACATTAGCAATAAGGAATGTGTCGTCACTGTTCAAGAAATTACGGGCGAAGTCAAGCGCGCCGCCTGTGCCTCTTATTTTTTCACTCTCATAAAAGAGCTGAAAAGGTATTGGTGATTCTTTTTGAAATTTTTCCATCTGATCATGCAGATAATGAGAGTTGACGCCAAAGGAAGAAAAAACTCCCGACTTGTGTAATCTGCGCAGATTATGCGCGAGAAGCGGTTCGCCGCAAACAGGGACAAGCGCTTTGGGGAGAGTGTCGGTTATCGGTTTGAGGCGTGTTCCAAATCCTGCCGCGAGTATGAAAGCTATCATTGTAATTTATTCCTTGTAATACGCAACAGTTCTGAATGATTCATCCCATGCCTGATAATCCTTCTCCCACACTGCCCTTATCTGCTCTGATGATTCTCCATTTAACAGAGATTCGCGCATGGCCGTATCGCCTGCCAGTATGTCAAAGGGCATTTTGTTATACTCGTATTCGTAGGGCGGGTCTTTAAATTTGAACGCGTCACCGTATAATTTTATTATGACAGATAAGAACGCCGCTGTCGTTTGTACGGGACGGAACAGCTTCGGATCGGTTACATGGATTTGAATCCCGCCGCACAACTCCCCCGCCCACTTATGAAATGTGGGGATAAAATTGTGTTCTCTGAAAAGACAACCGGGCAGGTTTTGTTGATTCAGGATAGTTATCACCTCCGGCGCATTAATAAAAGAGGCGCCGAAGAGTTCAAACGGACGCGTTGTTCCGCGTCCTTCGGAAATATTGGTCGCTTCAAGCAGAACTTGTCCGGGGTAGACAATCGCGGTATCCAAAGTGGGCATATTCGGTGACGGCAGCACCCAGGGCAAACCGGTATCACTCCAAATTGAACCGCGCCGCCAGTTATCCATCCACACTATATTTAAATCACTGTTATTGACATAGTGCTTTTTGATAAAAAGCGCCATCTCCCCCATTGTCATCCGATGACAAAGAGGTATAGACGCTCCGCCGACAAACGAGAAAAAGTCCTCTGAGAGCACAGGCCCGTCAACACCAACTGCTCCAATAGGGTTAGGACGGTCAAGAACCCATACCGCAATCCCATTTTCGGCACACGCTTCCATGCAGTGCTTAAGCGTCCATATATAAGTGTAGGGACGCGCGCCTGCATCCTGAACGTCAAATATAAGCGCGTCAATCCTCTCAAGCATGGAAGCTGTCGGTTTACGGTGTTCGCCGTAAAGACTGTACACGGGGATTTTGAGCCGCGGGTGGATACTCCCCTCCCACTCTATCATATTATCCTGAGTCTGCCCGAAGAGTCCGTGCTGGGGGCCGAAAATATTTAACAGCTTTATGCGGCTGCTATTTGCTAAGATGTCAATTATATGCTGATAGGAAGAAGTTATGGAAGCCGCGTGGCAGACAACGCCGACCTTTTTACCCTTTAGCTTTTCAGGGAAATCCGCGATAAGAAGATCAAGTCCGAATTTACTCATTTTTAATTGTGATCCTTTTTGTTATCGTGTCTTCAATAATCTTAATATAATTATAGAAGATTTCCGTTCCGAAATCAAATTTATTTTATGAAACGGTTAAATAATTCCCCTGAGCACCTCTTTTTTACCGCCGAATCCGGGGAGTTTTTCAAGAGCGAAACCTGCGGCAGTCAAACCCCTTTTTACATCCCCCGCTACCGTATAGGTTGTGACAGCGCCGCCGGATGCGGTTTTATCACCTATCGCCTTAAGAAGTTCGCTTCGCCATATATCGGGATTTTTTTTAGGGCCGTGACCATCAAGAAACCATGCGTCACACGGCGCATCAAGAGATAAAACCATTTGGAGAGCTTCACCTACAAACAAGCGCAACTCTATTATCCCCGAACCAATATGAATATTAACGCTGTGCCAGCCGGGTGTTGATATGTCAAGACGGGAATAAGCAGAGATCAACTTTTGGATGTGAGAATCCGCTCTATCCTGAAACATTTTGAGAATGCTCTCCATCCTGTCAACACTTAAAGGATAGAGTTCCGCGCTGCTGTATTGAACTGCGAAATTTACTGATGATAATGTATGAAGACTATCCATAAGCGCTATGAGAACTCTGCCCGGCCCAAACCCTGTCTCGCCGATTCTAAAGATATCGCCCCTGTCAGCAAAAACTTTCACCCGATCAACTATACTGCTTCCGGCAATATGTATATGTTTTGCTTCCTCAAAAGCGTCTACAACGTCAAAATACCGGTCGTTATAATGTTCGTTTAATAGATGCGAGGGTATGTTCATTTGATTGACGCCAAATATTCCATCGGCCCCGATTTGTAAAGATCATTGCCCAGCGTGTCAACCGCTGCAATAAGCCGCATTGATTCTACTTCAAATTTGTAAACAGCTTCGGGGCCGAGATCTTCGTAGCAAACTATTTGTGAGGATTTTATGTATGAAGAGATAAGCGCTCCCGCGCCTCCTGTTGCGGCAAGATAGACGCATCCGCACTCCTTTACCGCGTCTATCACCTCAACGCTTCTATCCCCTTTGCCAATCATAGCGGAAAGTCCGGTGCTGCGTATCAATTCGGGGGTATAGATATCCATGCGTGAACTGGTTGTCGGCCCCGCGCTGCCTATACAGCGGTTTGGCGCTCCGGGCGTTGGGCCGCAGTAATAAATAATTTCATTATGCAGTGATAACGGCAGCGGTTTTTTATTATGAATACATTCTAAAAACCGCTTGTGCGCGGCATCTCTCGCGGTATAGACTGTCCCTGTTAACAAAACAGAATCACCGGCGCGCAGAGAGGTCAATACGTCTTTGCTGACAGGTGTTGTTATTTTTTTTATATCACTCATAATATTACCGTTGATCTTCGTGCCGCATGACAATTAATACTCACAGCTACAGGTAAAGAGGCTATATGGCAAGGTTGATACTCAACCGATACCCAAAGCGCCGTACTCATCCCGCCAAGCCCCTGCGGGCCTATACCGCCTGCGTTTATCTCTTTTAACAAATCAGATTCAAGACTCGCGTATCTCTCATCTTTATGATGTACGCCCGCAGGACGCAGCAGCGCTTTTTTTGATAGTACACCGGCTCCGTCCGCCGTACCACCCACTCCAACGCCCACTATTATTGGCGGACAGGGATTGCCGCCCGCGCTTATCACGCTCTCCGTTACAAACTTTTTGACTCCTTGTAAACCATCAGAAGGCTTTAACATAACAAGACGGCTCATATTCTCACAACCGCCGCCTTTAGGAAGCAGCACTATTTCAAGCGTATCACCGTCAACAATATCAACGTGGATAGAAGCTGGAGTATTATCACCGGTATTCTTTCTGTCAAAAATCGGATCACCGACAATAGAACAGCGCAGATTACCTTTTGTATACCCGATACGGGTACCCTCGCTTATTGCGTCATTAAGCGTACCGCCGTCAATCCTTATATCACCGCCCATCTTTACAAAAAAGACAGCGCTGCCGGTATCTTGACAAATCGGCATTCTCTCTTTTTGAGCGATAGACGCGTTCTCAAGAATTTGGTCAATAATTATCTGCGCGCGGGGAAACGGCTCCTTTTGGCGCGCTTCTTTGATACCATCCCAAACGTCCGGCGGGAGATCGCAGGCCGCGCGTATGCACATATCGCTTACGGATTCGATTATTTTTTGATATTGGATGATTTTCATGATAATATAATATGGATTAATTTTTCTTTAACAACCCGGGGTTAAAACCCCGGGCTAATTTTTCTTTAACAACCCGGGGTTAAAACCCCGGGCTACAGGCTTGCACCCCTAAAGGGGTGCGGATTACGATCATCGCCGCGCGATCTCTTCTGCCATTTTTTCCAGACGTTTTCTGTAATCGTTAAAACAAAATGGGCCTGTCTGCGCGGCACCGGTATCTATTGCCGCTTTTGCAACGGCGATGCTCTCCTCGACAAGAACCCGCGGATCAAGGGGCTTTGGTATTATATATTCAGGCCCAAACGTGAGTGAGTCTATGCCGTAAGCGTCAAGCACGATCTGCGGAACATCAGATACCCTTGCGAGATCAGCGAGCGCGTGCGTGGCCGCAATTTTCATCTCTTCGTTTATCGTGGATGCCCTTACGTCAAGCGCTCCTCTGAATATAAACGGAAATCCAAGCACGTTATTTACCTGATTGGGGAAATCGCTTCTGCCGGTCGCCATGATAAGATCACTCCTCACCGCACGCGCGGCATTATAACTGATTTCAGGATCGGGGTTTGCCATCGCAAATATTATCGGGCGATTTGCCATACTCTCAACCATCGCCGGTGATACAAGTCCCGCGGTGCTAAGACCGGCAAACAGATCCGCCCCCTCCATCGCCTGTGTCAATGTACGTTTTTTCGTGTCAACCGCAAACGGCTCCTTATATTTGTTCATCCCCTCACTGCGCCCTTTGAACACTACGCCTTTGGAGTCAACAAGCATAATATTTTCCATTCGCACGCCAAGATTTACATACAGATACGCGCAGGATATGGCCGCTGCGCCGGCGCCGGAAAATACAACTTTCATTTCGTCAAGAGCTTTATCCTGCAAACGCACCGCGTTTATGAGCGCAGCGCCTGAGATTATCGCCGTTCCGTGCTGATCATCATGAAATACCGGAATCTTCATCTGCTTTTTGAGCTCTTCCTCAATGTAAAAACACTCGGGCGCCTTGATATCCTCAAGATTTATCCCGCCGAACGTCGGCTCCATTGATTTGACAATACGTATAAACTCATCTGAGTTTGAAACGTCAAGCTCAAGATCAAAAACATCGATATCCGCAAACCGTTTAAAAAGAATCCCCTTGCCTTCCATGACCGGTTTTCCGGCTAATGCGCCGATGTTCCCAAGCCCCAAAACCGCGGTGCCGTCGGTGATCACCGCGACAAGATTTCCCTTTGAAGTGTATCGATAAGCGGCGGCAGGATCTTTTTGAATCTCACGGCAGGGCTGTGCCACGCCGGGGGTATAGGCGAGCGACAGATCTTTTTGAGTTTTACAGGGTTTTGTAGAGATAACCTCTATTTTACCGGGCCTGCCGTTTTCGTGGTAATCTAAAGCGTCTTGACTTGTGAGCATTTTTACCTGCCTGATCTATAAGGGAAAAGAGAGATAATTAGGCGCTTCGCTATTCAGTGCGGGTAGTTTTTTCTGCATCCCAACGGGATGTACCGCCCGGTAAAACGATGTAACTCCAAAAAGCTCCTGCATCCTAAAGGGATGCACCCTCTGCGTTGATACGCCATGGACGCATCCCTTTAGGATGCGGGAAAACGTTTGTGATCTCTGTTTTACCGGGCGGCGCATCCCGTTGGGATGCAGAGAGTACCGCAAAATAATGTTATCTACACACACAAAATAGCGAAGAACCGATAATCATCCTATATATACTGAGCCACGGCATAAATTGACACTGTGCCGCTAAGCAGCAGAGCCGGCCCTGCGTGCAGCTGCGTGCGGTGCAGTGTCAATTTATGCCGTTCATCAGTATAATATACATAAACGCTTGTGTGTCAGGCTAAAGATTAATCCGCGAAAAATACCCTAATCCTGCCGGCGGCATTCCTGTGGCGATTGTTTGATCTACGGTGTTTGTTGATATGCTGACAACCGCTACGCCTGCCGAACCAAAGCCCCTGTCGCCTACATACAGTTTTCCATCATGGAATGCCATTTTGCCGCTGCCGTCGCCAATGCCTGTGATGGCTGTACCGACAGTTTTGGTTGACAGATCAAGCGGTGAAATTCCTGTTGACCAGTCGGGCAGCATCTCTGCTATATACGCTTTATCCGCGGATACAAATATCACATCTGTAAAGACCCCATCGGCAATGACTCCCTCATTTTTGTTTGACGCAAGATCAATCAGCTCAATACCGCCGTCCTCCTCAAAACCGTAATCTCCGGCTGACGCGACAAGCATCTTACTTCCAAAAACACTCATAGCCGTTGGATTTTTCCTGTTAAGATCAATGCTGCCGACAACTTTATCATCATTAATATTGATGATTGCGATCTGGCTTACATCCGCGACTCCAAAAGACGCGTCTAACCGTTGACACGCAACATAGACAAAATCTCCATAGACAGCAAGAGCGCTTGCAAACGGATGCTCCGCCGCGTCTTCTGTCCCCGCAAACGCCGCGAATTCTGAAAGATCTATAGTTGATATCTGTTTACCTGTAAATGGGTTGAAAACTATGAGATCACTGCTGCCAAGAGCGCTTATGTAAGCCTTTGTTCTGCTGACAACAACGATATCCTGGATGTTAAGGCCGGGGCTAAGCGGCTCTATATAGACTTCTCGAAGCTGTGCGTCATATTTTATGACCTTATCACTAAGAAAGCGCTCCAATATGTAAATTTCACTGTTAAACGTCCTTATAGTGAGATCGGTATGCAGTCCGGGATAGAGGTTTGGGGTAACGGTGTAGTCATCAATTGATATTACCTCAAAATTCGCCGCCGAAAAATCTGATGAAATCGTGATCACCGCGATATTTTCGGTACCTGTCACCGGCGGGTCATCCCCTTTTTTTACAGAATTACTGTCACTGCATGAGGCCAAAAACATCGCCAAAACAATCCCGATTGCCCAAATTGGGGACCAAATTGGGGACGGAGTTGCTTTTTTTCCATTCGCCGATCTCAATGAATTCAATGAGTTAGCGAAATTAAGGCAAATGAAATTAACGCAACTCCGTCCCCTGTTTAGTCCCCTGTTTAAAGCAATTAACGCAACTCCGTCCCCAATTTTCCGAGCGCAATTAACGCAACTCCGTCCCCAAGTTGCCCAAGTTGTCCCCAAGTTCATAACAGCAACCCCCTTTTTGAAAAGTTAAAAATTTAACGCCGCGGACACTGCGTGCGTCCTTCTTGGCATTGGATTATCCAAAAAATCAAAAACCGCCCTGTTCAAATAATTTTCTACACGGTATCTCAATACGAAATAACTTGCGGGCTTATAAGACGCCCACGCGCTGAACTCCCACTGCGCCTCTTTCCGCAATATGTTTTCTATACTTATATAGCATTCGCTTTCGTATTTTATCCCATGACCGATATTGAATTTACGAATATCAGCCTCCGTCTTCAAAAAACCGCTCCACTCAGGGATAAACGGCTCAATCCTGCCTGTCCAGCTTGGATCGGCTGCGTCAATAATAACACTTTTCAGGTACGCGCCGCTGAGTTCCGCACTCAATATCCGCGGAAATTTTGTGTTGACGTCAAATTCCGCTCCGTAAAAATCTGTATCCGCGAAATTCATAACTTTCACAAATCTGTTACGGGGAATACTTTTTATTTTATCGTTGACCCGTCCGCCAAAAACAGCGGCAGAGGCGCTTGTATGCCCCATGTCAACAGACACTCCGATATCCGCTTCCATCCTCGTCTCTTCCCTTAAATCCGGCGTTGACAAAAATCCGCTGCCCCAGCCGAATCTTTCAAAAAATGTAGGACTCCGTTTCGACGCCGATGCTGATAGCTGTAAAGTAACCGGTCTCATATCAACGCGGACAACAGCTTCGGTTATCGGATAGGCGAGCGTATATCTTTCACCATCTAATGACCAGTAATCAAATCCGGCGCTTGTTGTATCTATCTCGTATTTGTAAACACTCCTCAATATTGATTCCGTCATAAATCCAGCATTATCATTACGCGGTGTTGATTCCGCACTTCTATCTGATACTCCGGTCTTAAACCCAACCTCCGCCCCTGCCCTATACTCATAGCGGCGCATAACCGGCCCGCTTCTTGACAAAGTTATATCACGCTGTGTATGGCGCTCAACGCGCGTTCCCGTAAGCGCTGCCATATAAAAATTTTCTGACAACGAATACCGCGCATCCACAGCCAAATTTCCCGTTTGTCCGTCAGATTCAAGCTCTCTAGAACCGCCGAATCCAAAACGCGCGTCAGGATCGCTCAATCTGTTTTGCCGGTAGATACCGCTTGCCTCACTGCCTATAGTCAACCTGTCTGTAATTATTCCCTGATAGTCAACACCGTAAATAACACTGCTGCCGTCTGTTGATCCGCTCTGATCTCTCTTGTAGTGATAGTTGAAAAGCCCGCTATTAAACGTACCGGCGCTCAGCTGCTGGGTTACTCGGTGATCTTCGCTGATGTCAATTGACAAGCTGTAGGCGGCGTCAACTGATCTGTAGTAGTTATTCTTCTTTCGCATAAGCGTATCGTCATAAGTTGGATCCGGGTCGCGCAGTGTGGGGGTTGTTGTGCCGTTATCGTGCATGAACGGGTAATCGTTGTCTGCGCTTGACGCGTCTATGTTTATTTGGCGATGGATTTTTTCGTTTATCGGTCTGCGGATAACGGCGCCGCCTTTTACGTATCCGAAACTGCCGGATTCTATGGCGGCGGCGGTTATAGGGGCTAACGAACGGGGGCGGACGCCCCTGCGGTGGGAGGCGTTATCGGTAACGTCGTTTGTGAATAATTCGATTATTCCGCCCATTCCCGCGCCCATTTGCCTTAATCCCGACGTGCTCTTTGTGACGCGGATTTCGGTTATACGGTCAAGGGGAATTTTGCTTAAATCAACCGCGCCTGTAGACGCGCCTGTCAACAAAACTCCGTCAAGATAGACGCGCAATCCCCTTGCCGACCCGCCGCGGATCGCGGCCTCGGCGTACTTACCGTGTCCGCCCATTGATCTAATGTTAATGCCGGATACCGTTTCCAAGAGTGACGGCAGATCGCTGAATTTGCCTTGGAAATCTTCGGCTTTTATTGTGCGGGATGAGGGTGAGAGAGGTGCGGCCATACGGTGGCGGACTACAAATTCCATCTCTTCGAGGTCGTTGAGGTCAAGAATTATGAATTCTTCTTCGCTTATGGGTTCATTGTTATTTTCAAGGACAAAAGGGACATTAGGGACTTCAGGCATAACGGGGAGAATATTGTCGTCGGAAATAAATTCATCATTGGTGATAATGCCATCATCAGCAACAACAGAAATAATATTGTCCGACGATACGGCTATTGCCGCCATAAAAAAGAGTAACAATAAAACGCGCACGGGAAAGCCTCTCCGATCCATCCACGAGGATCGCAGTTTAATGAACACATTCAGGCAGGTCTTCTGGCTTTCCCAAGCAGTCAGCCTTCCCGTCCGTAAAAGACAGTGGCTTGTCTTGACTGCTCATGATTTCCGTTATGAAAACAGAATCAGGATTTACAGCGGCGTGTCCGCTCCCGGTTTACACGGGATTCTCTTGAGCCTGAATAATAAGTTATACTGAATTACGGCATAAATCTACACTGTGCCGCTAAGCAGTCTCACGGCCCTGCGTGCAGTTGCGTGCGGTGCGGTGTAGATTTATACCGTGTACACCAGTACAGCAATATAATTTATGGGATTGGCGGGGACAAGCTGGAAATCTTATGATATATTTTTTATGATCATTCTAAAAAAACGAAAGGCGGCCCGAAAGCCGCCCTTTTGTTCCTGTACAGACAAGGCATGCCTTGTCTCTGCATTTATATTACCTACCCTTTTGTACACCAATCTTCTGCGGCTTCGGGCTGAACTTCCTGCCGTCACTCTCCTGCACACCGGTCATCATTACAAGATAGGTGCCAGGGCCTACTGCGCGGCCGCGGCTGTTTTTACCGTCCCATATAAAACCGTAGGTATTGTTATCGGGATGCTTTCCTCTTGTGGTAGTGCTTAATACCACATTACCTACAGCATCATAAATCACTACTCTTAAGCGCTGATCTTTCATCGCTCTTGGAGTCTCAACAGCTATAAGTATTCCGCTTGTACCCGGACCAGCCCTGTTAGCGGTTATGATCGCTTCATAATAATCATACGTTCTTTGAGGCAGCTGCCCTAAAGTGCTTCTGCCGGGAATAAACGGATTTGGGCCCACCGCAATTGAGCTCTCACCGATAACCGCGACAGGCTGATCACCCGGCGTTAAAACTTGACCCTGTTCGTTAATGCCGTTTACCATAACCTTAAGATCTCCCGCGCCGGTGCCTCTCTCTATTACGGCAGAACCATCATTCTGCACAATAATATTAACCCGGGAAGTATCGTTTGGATTTTGGACTGTCCAGTTAGGATTTGGATTTATGCGCACAAAGTTTCCAAACTCATCTCTCTCAATCGCCCAAACCTGTATAGTCGGATTCGACTTGTCAAGCTCAACCTCTCTATTATTGCCGCCGGTGGTATCGCGGACTATTCTTGTAGTATCGGTTACAATATCAAGAGACTTGCCTGCCGCGGGATCAACCCGTAATCTAACCGTAGTTGATGTGGTAAATCCGGGAAGATCAAGTCTGGCCGTAACCGTATAAGTCATGTGAGCCGCCGTAGCCCTGAATGTTGTAGATATACCGGTAGAATCCGAAAGCGTCGCGTTTCCGCCTGTAGGCTGAGTTACACTCCACTTTATATTTGCCGCCAAATCCGGATTATTTTCGTAAGCCGCAATCCATGTATTGTCAAGCTCAAAGAGTTTGGCGAAAAGATCAAGCGCGGCTCCGGCAACCAAAGTATCGGCAAGCATACCGGTGCCGCCCTCGGTAAGCGGAGTTTTACCGGCAGGATCGCCGGGCTCTCTGTAGATAGCCGCGGTTATAGGGTCCAACTTTATATATATGGTACGGGTATAAAGCTCCCCGCCGTCCCGGTAAGTCGCGGTAACGCTGTAAACGTTATCTCCGGTGCCTGCCGCGGTACTTGTAAAGGTGGTGTAATTCCCGTTTTGCGTTATTTGCACATTTTGCGGACTGTTTGTCGTCCAAGTGATCTTTGACGTCAAGTCGCTGTTCGTCTCAAATTCCGGCAGCCAATTATTATCAGGGTCAAAAAACTTGGCGAAAATATCTGTCGGGAAACCGGCCGTTACATTGATCGTGTCAGGAAAAGCGGTCAAACCTGCCGGATCGCCCGCCCTGTCATAGAACCCTATTTCGGTGGAGACAAACGGTATAGCGATTCTTGCGGTGTCAAGAGGGACGTAAGGGTTGCGGAAAACCAATACTATACTGTCTTTTGCCGCGTGTTCAAGCGTTGTATTGCCAGTGTTTATCTGGTCTGAAATAACTCTTGAAAAATCTGCGCTCCATAAGTTTCCGTTTCGCACAAGAGGAAGCGTTACAGTGTCAAGAACTTCGCCTTCCGTATTCATTACTAAAACAGTAACGCCCTGATCATTATAGCGGTTATCACCCTGATCGAAAACTACGCGCAGAGTGGTCATGTGCGGCTTTACAGTCTCTACCGCCGTGCCGTTGTGTTCTAATCTGAGAGTAGGCGCGCTCTTACAGTTTTCTACACGGTAGCCGGCGCCTGCGCCGGGCATTACACCATTTTCACTGCGCACTATGTCAAAAGAGAATACCCTTGTAGAGTCTCCGTCAAATAAAACGGTGTCCCTTTCGACGCCGTCGGTAGTTATGGTTTCCACAATTTTCACCCTGTAGGTCATCGCCATTTCGATTGTAGTGGTATCGCCTACGTTAAGCCCAAGCGGCCTTGAAAAGCTGAAACTGCCCACGCTGCCCGTGCCGGGAACATATGCGGTAGAGTCGGTTACAATAGCATTGGTAACCCTCAATCTTGTCGGGGCGCCGTCGTCTGCTTTGGTAAGCATTTGAGTGACAAAGTTGTTCATCGCAAGTTCGAGAATCTCTTCAAAATTGGACTCCACCACCCAAATATCGCTCGTTTTGTTGGTTTCCGAGTAGGAGCTGTTGCGGATGGCGTACGTCATACCGGGAACGGTTTGCGGATTGGTCATTCTCAAAACTTGATAGAGAGTACTGTCAACAGTACGTGCCGCTGTGAGATTGCTTGGAGCCAATGGCGTACCCCATGGGATACTCGGCACATTACCTAAAATCAACGGTAAGTGCTGATCAATAGCCTCCTGCTGAGAGAGTCCCCCAACTAAACGATTCAAAAAAACCGTATAAGTTGCAGGTGTATTATCTATGTCGGGGCCGTACATAAAATCATATATATTCCAGCATGGGTCATTTGCCGCCGCAGTTCTAGCACAGGTGCGCGGATTGGGTTCGCCGTCGGAAAGGAAAATTATATAATGATTCTCTTTAGGAATTTCGGTATTGGCAAACGTTTCCAATGCCGCCTTAAACGCAACCGCAATGTTAGTTCCGCTGCCTGTGCCGGGACCGCCGGTTATAGTAGCTTCCTGAATTGCACTGGCCGGTATGTTGAACATAGCCCGGTATACATCAATTATGTTAGGATCGGGCTGTCTGCTGGCCGGGTAAAACGGACCTTGCTGACCGCTTTGGTTCCCGCCGCCGCGGCGCGCCGGTGCGTTGAGCCTTCTAAGCGGCATATATCCCTGATTGGCAATACCGCCGGTCGTAGTTCCTTGAAACCGCACCAAGTTAGAGTCGCGGCGCACGTCAAAAGAGAGCCCCTGATCAAAAGCCACAATTCCAACCTCAGCTTCCGGATACACCGCATAGATTGAGTCAATGAGCGCCCTTGTAATTCTAAAACGGTTACCTAATCTGTCGTGCCCGCTAGTGCCGGCCATACTGCCCGAATGGTCAATAATAAACACAATCGCCGGCGGAGTATCACCAACTCTGCTGGTATCGGTAAAGACCTCATTAATAGCGCAAGCCCTAATGTTAGCCGAAATAGATATCACATTCGGCGGAACAATAATCGTCGAATCGGCAAAATCTTCAGGACAAGAGCTAAGCACCAGCTCGCAGTTCTGCCCCGTCTGCGCAAAAACGCCAGCGCAGATGACAAACATCATCATGACAGCAAACGCCGTAATTTGTTTAATCCTTTTCATACCCATCCTCCTTTAAAATCTTGAGGAAACTTTCGTTCCCGGCTAACGCTGTGTTTAAGCGTATAATATTTTCGTTCAATCAATAGAGCAAAGGCTGCTCCAGTTTATACTGCATCTATATTATACTATATTCCACCGCAAAAATCTACATATTTTCTATCTCAAAAAGCAAATTATTGTTATTATCTGTACTAAAGGTGAGTACAAGAGAGGTTTTATCTCCGTTTATCTTCTGCAAGCAATTGACAAAAGGGAGACAACCGCAATACCCGCACAGAATAGCGAAGAGGCACCGATTTTTTATACCCAAGTATGTCAATATAAGCTATGTGGTAATCTTTTGTTGGGTTGGGTTGGGTTGGGTTGGGTTGGGTTTTGTGGGAGTGTTCATTTTTTTGTGGGTATTCTGAGGCTGACGTTTTAGGGATTATGAAGTGCCCCTTACAAAATCAGAACTCTCCTCTATCCTGTTTTCCGCAACAGGAATTGATATCCCAAAAGCATCCGAGGCTTCGTTTGCCATTTTTTTCAGTGTCATTCTGCGCGCTTCACCGTCATTGTTATGGCGTCTCTTGAGCGTATTAAAAAGATCGCCGATTGAACGCTCTTGCAAGTACTGTTTTAACTCTCTATCCGGCATCAAAAGGTGACTTGCAAATGTATCGCTTTGATACTCCATTCTTTTACCTGCATCATCGTTCAACGCTTTGCGGAATGCAATCCATTCTTCCACAGAATCAATGAATTGCTCATTTAGTACATCACGATGGAGTGCATAGTGACCGACCTCGTGGGCCAAAACTAAACGATAATGCCCAAGAGATTTACGCGGCAGCCCCTCATCTATGATTATTCGAGAAAAGTCTCTTACGGTGCAAGCCTCTATATCGTGCTTTGAGATAAGCTCTTTGTTGAAAGATATGGTAATATTAAGACTCTGCTCAATTACCTCTTCGATTGGAAAAGCTCTTTTTATGCGTGGTATGCCATACTCTGAACAAAAATCCTCAACCGTTTTTTTTATCTCGTCTACAGAGAGTATTGGCACAGTAAAAGGCATTACATACTCCGAAAACTTTGGGCGAATTCCAATAGTTTGTCCTCATCCAATTTCTCACCATGCGTAGTTTTAAACACAAGCGGCAATTGCACTATAGACTCTTCTTCGGTAAGTCCAAGTGGATGAAATTTCCCCTTACAATCAAGTATATGGCTAAAAAACTGTTTCCAGCCGTCAGACCCCTCATGAAGACACAGTTCTTTTGCGAGCTTGGTTTGTCCATTCATAGATGACGGCGGACTGGCAAAACCACGTTCCATTTTAGAATAGGTTTCGAGATCATACCCAAACTCTTCACAAAACTTACGAAGTGTGAAACCGATACTTATACGTATCTCTCTTACGAACGTTCCGAAATCCTTGAAAGGTTTCGATTCCGCACTCATAGGCTACCCCTTTTTATTTATGAAAGTAACGCCACTATTTATTATTCAAGCTATTTCGCTCTTTTAGGCTGTTTTCATAAAAACCAACTCAAAATAGAATATAATTAAATTTTACCGCTTTTATCAAATTTTATCAAGTTTTTAAGTTTTTGTAAGCATTCTCAAGATATTTCGAAAATCATAATCAAGGCAAATCCAGAACCAAAAAACAACAGACCGGACGTTGTTGTCCAGCCTGTTATTCAATTATATATCTGACCCTTAAAAAGCGTTTTCGCTGTTATTCACTTTTTTTGGCAGGAGCCGCAGGCGCGGCTTTTGCCGGAGCGGCAGGCGCTTTAGCTTCTTCTTTTTTTACCGGAACAGCTTTAGCCGGCGCTGCCGCGGGAGCAGCCTTAGCTGGAGCTTTTACTTCTTCTTTTACCGGAGCGGCGGCAGGCACAGGCGCGTCGGCGGGAGCCTTACCTTCTTCTTTAGCCGGAGCGGCCGCAGGCGCGGGCGCGGCGGCGGGAGCCTTAGCTTCTTCTTTAGCCGGAGCGGCGGCAGGCGCGGGCGCGGCGGCGGGAGCTTCAGCTTCTTCTTTTACCGGAACGGCGGTGTCATCACCGGCAGCAGCTTCTTCGACGGCTTCCTCAACATCGGCAACATCGGCTGCATCCTCAGCTGCACCGCTCGCTTCATCGGCTTCTGCGGAATCTTTGACAACATCTTCGACAACACCATTGACGGCATCTTCGGTTACATCTTTGACAGCTTCAAGATTGACAGCTTCAACGACTGTCTCTGCAACTGTTTCGGTGACAGGTACAGGCACCGGCGCGGCTTCTACACTTATGGTTTTGCGCTGGTTTTTAGACGCGATGCTTCTGTTTGCGCGCGGGGTTACTACCGCGGGCGCGGCGCCTCTGCCAAGCTGCCGGTCATGTGTTATTGCGTAAATTTTCTCGGTAGTAAGACTGACTGACTTTGGGCTTGGACTTGCGGCCCTGAATAAAAAGCGCTGAGACTTCGCGCTGAACTGCAAGCTGCGGGACATAGTGCTGCCGCGCTCAGAGCTTTGTACGCTTATGCTGTGATTACCGTCGGCCACAACAATCCGCTCCGTTTCGCGGGCCTTTATCTGACCCATAGCGCGGCCGCCCATAAAAACATTGAGCGGCACAGAGAGCGTATTTTCTATAATAATTTCCGACTGCCCTGCCTTGGCAATGATATCGTCAAATAACTCTACCCGCGCCTGCGCGGCCCTGCCGCTCCTCTTGCTGTTAGCCTCAGATACGCCCGCGGTAATAAGCATTACGAACAAAAACAAAGCCATTCCAGTTATATTAGTCATGCGTTTCATACCAAAAAAGCCCCTCCCTATTGTGGTTAATATGTTAAGATTGCCGTAAAAATATAATATATATTATGCTTAAACATTTTGCATAATATCCTTAATTGCGCGTAAATTTTCGGCGGAGAGGCAATCTATACTGAATCACGGCACGAGTTTACACTGTGCCGCCAAGCAGCCTCACGGCCCTGCGTGCAGTTGCGTGCGGTGCAGTGTAAGCGCGTGCCGTTCCGCTATATTAAAAATTCTCCGTTACACGGAACATGTAAAAAATTATATTTAACCAGCAGCCTCTGAAAAGCGGCGGGGGAAAATATTTGATTCTCACCGGCGCAATACTATACAGGTGTACGGCATAAATTAGCGCTGCGCCGCTAAGCAGCCTCACGGCCCTGCGTGTAGCTGCGTGCGGCGCAGTGCCAATTTATGCCGTGATTCAGTATATAATCCCTGTAAATTATAGAAATCACAGAACGGAGAGCGTACAGTATGTTGTATCTGCTGGAAAGCAATGAAAACGCGGCAGTCGGGATGGACACTTCTAACAATGCCCTGCGCGATGATATCCGCCTGCTTGGGCAGATGCTGGGAGACACAATCCGCAATGTGGAAGGTGAAGAGATTTTTAATTTGGTTGAGAATCTGCGCCAGCTTGCGGTACGTTCACACTATGATAAAGATGATAATGCCCGCGCCGCGATGGAAGAGGTGCTGCACAATCTCTCCGACGAGGAGATGAACAAGGTCACAAGCGCCGTCGGCTATCTCTCCACCCTCGCGAACATAGTCGAAGACCACCACCACATACGCCGCTGGCGCGCGCATCAGCTTACCGGCTCATCCGCGAGCGAAGGCAGTTTAGACGCGGGCATCGCACTCGCCAAAGAGCACGGATTCGATGAAGCGCAGCTCAAAGAGTTTTTCCGCACCGCTTATATAGCGCCGGTGTTAACCGCGCATCCGACAGAAGTTCAGCGCCGCTCTATCCTTGAGATTCTTAACGTTATAGCCGCCCTGCTTAACAGGCGCGACCGGTTAGCCGAAACAAAAGAGGAGTACGAGGAGATTGAAACAGGACTGCGCACGCAAGTTCTCGCGCTTTGGCAGACGCGCGTATTGCGCAGTTCAAAACTTTCTGTGCTTGACGAAGTTCAAAACGTGCTCTCCTTTTTTGATACGACATTCTTTGCCGCGGTGCCGAAACTTTACTCCGCGGTTGAACGCGCCGTCGGCGGTGAATTGAGCGGTACGCCCGCGTTTCTGCAAGTGGGCAGCTGGATAGGCGGCGACCGCGACGGCAATCCGTTTGTAGACGCCGCGGTACTGACCGAAACGCTCCTGCGCCACGCCGAACGCGCCTTTACATTCTACATATCCGAAGCGCGTCAATTACGCCGTGAACTCTCGCTCAATACACTGCCCGCAGAGATGCCGCCGCAATTACAAAAACTTATTGACGAATCGCCCGACAGCTCCGCACACCGCGCCGACGAGCCGTACCGGTTAGCGTTCGCGACAATACTGACGCGCTTGGAAGCTACTCACGAAAAGCTGTTTGGCTGTAAACCGTCAATCGCAATGTCGTCTTACGTGCGCAACGCTGCTGCGCTGCCCTATGCGTCGCCTGAAGATTTCGCCGCCGATCTCGTCTTAATCGAAAAGTCACTTATTGACAGCGGATCAAAACTTTTAGCGCAGGACAGACTGAGCAATCTGCTGCGCGCCGTGCGTGTATTCGGATGGACGCTCGCGCCGCTTGATCTTCGTCAAAACTCCGCAGTACACGAGCACGTAATCGCGGAACTGTTGGAAGCTGCGGCCCCCGGCACAAATTATTTAGGATTAGATGAAGACAAGCGCGCGGAACTCCTTATGAAAGAGCTCGCCACTCCAAGACCGTTAGTCTCACGCCATGTCAAGTACAGTGACGAGACCGCAAAAGAGCTCGCCATTTTTGACGCCGCCCGCGACGCGCATCTGCGCTACGGTACAGGCAGTATCCGCACCTCTATTATCTCGAAGACCGACGGGGTTTCCGACGTTTTGGAACTCGCCGTGCTGCTTAAATACGCGGGGATCCTGCGTCCGGCGGAAGCTGTGCTTGACGTCAACATAGTCCCGCTGTTTGAAACTATAAAGGATTTACGCGCGGCAGCAGGAATCATGAATACGCTTCTCTCCCTGCCGTCCTACCGTAACCTTTTGAAAAGCAGAGGGGACGTACAGGAAGTTATGGTCGGTTATTCCGATTCAAACAAAGACGGCGGCTACTTGACGTCACGCTGGGAACTCTACCGCGCCGAGGTTGAGCTTGTGGAAATATTTGCCAAACATAATGTTAAGATAAGACTGTTCCACGGACGCGGCGGCTCTGTGGGACGCGGCGGCGGACCGAGCTATCAGGCCATACTCGCACAGCCCAAGGGCGCGGTGCAGGGACAATTGCGTCTTACGGAACAGGGCGAAGTGATCGCCGCGAAATACGGCAACGCGGAGGTCGGACGGCGCAATCTTGAGGTTATCGTCGCGGCTACTTTGGCCGCAACCGCCGAACCGTCGCAAGCGGAACCGCCTGATGCCGGTTTTCTTGAAATTTTTGACGAACTCTCCGGTTTCGCGTTTACCGCGTACCGCAAACTTGTGTATGAGACAAAGGGGTTTGAGGAGTATTTCTGGCAGTCAACCGTAATCTCCGAGATCACATCACTCAATATAGGATCGCGCCCCGCTTCACGCACCAAGGGGCGCGATATTGAAAATCTGCGCGCGATTCCGTGGGTGTTCTCATGGTCGCAGTGCCGCGTAATGCTTCCCGGATGGTACGGATTCGGCTCCGCGGCAGAGGCTTTTCTCAATAAACACGGGCAGGAACAAGGTATAAAAATGTTGAAATCCATGTATGAAAACTGGTCGGTGTTCTCTACGCTGATCTCCAACATGGACATGGTTCTCGCGAAAGCCGACATGAGTATAGCCGCGCGCTACGCCGCTTTAGTGGAGGATGAGGCGCTGCGCGATTCGATCTTCCCCGCGATAACGGCGGAGTATGAGCGTTCGTGCAAGTATCTTTTAGCAATTACCGGACAGGAGGCGCTCTTGGACCGTAACCCTGTACTCCGCCGTGTAATTGAGAACCGCTTCCCCTATCTTGACCCGCTCAACCATGTGCAGGTGGAGATGCTGCGCCGGTACCGCGATCAGACAAAAAGCGGAACTCCTGAAGAGGCAAGCGTGCGCATCCGCAGAGCGGTGCATATTTCTATCAACGGGATTGCGTCGGTACTGCGCAACAGCGGATAGCGCCGATCTGATCTTGGAAACGAAGACGCGTTTTGGGGGTTATACATTACGTCACGCGTGTACACTGTGCCGCTAAGCAACCTCACGGCCCTGCGTGCAGTTGCGTGCGGCATAGTGTACACGCGTAACGCCAAGCAGTCTACTCCCCAAGAATCGCCTCAAGCTCCGATTTAATCACGTCCATAAATCCTTCAATTAATTTGATTTGAAGCGGCTCTCCCTGCGCAAGCAGAGTCTGCGCTTTGTCTGCCGCTTCCAAAAGACGCTCTTCCTGAATAAATCCCGCGTTGCTCTTTAGCGAATGTACCAATATGTGCGCCGTTTTTATATCGCCGGACTCTAACGCTTTCATAATATTTGAGTATGTTTCCTGATTCTCGCGTACAAAAATGCGCCTGATACTTTCGGCTTGCAGATCGCTGACGCCGTCTTCTTTTGGTAAACCGCGGCGGCGCTTAATTGCGGGATTATGGTTTTCACTCTCGAAATATTTAATGAGACACTTCCAAAGCTCCTTAGCGGTGAACGGTTTGCCTATGGTGTCGGATATGCCTTTTGTTTTGTAAAGCTCAAGCGCGTCGGACATTACATTCGCGGTTAACGCGATGACAGGCGTCTTAACGCCCATTTCAAGAATTTTCGCCACGGCTTCAAGTCCGTCCATTACAGGCATGTGCATATCCATGAAAATCAGATCGAAAGGGGGTTTTCCCGCGTCTTGCCGCTCCTTAACAAAATCAACGCCCTCTTTACCGTTATTCGCCATAACTACGCTCAGCCCGACGCGCAGTAAATGTTCAAGAACCACCTGCTGATTAAGAGCGTTATCTTCACAAACTAAAACCTCGCCGCTGAAGTTCGGCTTTTCGGAGTCATCAAATACGATCTGTGTATTCGTTAAATCGGCCTTGTCGTCGTCAATCAGCCCGAATGTCAGCTCAAAGCTGAATTTGCTGCCAAGTCCCAGCGTGCTTTCGACATGGAGCGTACCGCCCATAAGCTCGATAAAATTCCTCGATATCGCAAGCCCCAGCCCCGTACCGCCGAATTTTCGCGTAACGCTGCTGTCGGCCTGTGTAAACGGGTCGCAGATTTTTTCTATCTGCGACTCCGACATACCGATACCGCTGTCCTTTACCTCAAAGCGCATGGTTACATTTTCACTGCCGGTTTTTGTAATAACCGCCAGCATTTTCACCATACCGGAATTTGTGAATTTCACCGCGTTTGAAAGGAGATTAACAAGTACCTGACGAAGCCTTGTCGGGTCGCCGCATATCTTTTTACCTACCGACGGTTCGGCGTAAAAGTGCATGACCAAGCCCTTTTCATCGGCTTTGGGCAGTATGAGCGTTCTGCACGCCTTAAAGAGTTCACAAAGATCAAACGGTATGTTTTCCAGCTCAAACTTACCCGATTCAATTTTTGAAATGTCAAGAATGTCGTTTATTATTTGTAAAAGCCATTCGGAGTTTTGCGTTATCTTCATCAGATAATCTTTAGTTCTCGCCGGAAGAGCGTCGTCGAGCGCAAGTTCGGAAAAACCGATTATACTGTTCATGGGCGTGCGGATTTCGTGGCTCATGTTGGCTAAAAAGACGGACTTGGAACGTGAAGCCTCAAGCGCCGCCCGTTCCATCTCCTTACGTTTGGTTATATCGCGCGCTATACCCAAAATTCCAATCGGTTCATCATTTAACACAAGAGGAACCTTAATGGTTTCAAAATACGGAACCGCGCCGCTTGCGCTTGGAACATACTCCTCTTCTATGTTAACTAACCGTTCCTGTAAAGTCATGCGGTCTCTCTCGTTAAATCTATCCGCAAGTTCAACAGGAATTCCCAGACCCTCAATGTCGTTTTTTCCGATCGCGCTCTCATCACAGCCGAAATGTTTCATAAACGCTTTGTTGAAGTGCGTAAAGCACAGATCCATGTCTTTGGCGAAAATGATATCGGGGACAGAGTCAAACAGAGTTGTGAGCAGTGAGTTCTGCAGCTCAATTTTTGCGATATACGCTTTTTGTTCACGCAAATCACGAACGTAAGTCGCTACGTAAGCGCCGCTGTCGTCGCTGACTCCTACGACCTTAACTTCAACCGGAAGCGGTTCGCCGTTTGGCAGTACGTGCAAAAATTCCACAACAGACTGACCGGCTTCCCTCGCTTTTTCAATATGGTAATCCATAACCTCAAGCGTTGGAGTTCCGCAGGGCTGAAGCGGGGGTAAAGTCTCCTTTATTCTATCCTTATACTCCTGTTTTGAATTAAACGTAAACAGTTTAAACGCGGTCTCGTTGCAATCGAAAATGCTTTTATCCTTACTCCAAAGCGAGCAAGCTAAAGGCGCCGCCTCAAACAGCAGCTGAGTGTGTTCCAACTGGCGTATAATTCTGCCCGATATGAGCTTTGATATAAAAAAACAGATTATAATCACGATAAGCGTAATTATAATCCCTGCTATAACCGAATGAAACATTCTGTTTACGGCTTCCGCGGTGTAGAAAGCGATACCGAGCATGCCGATTACATTGCCGCTTTTATCACGCAGCGGTGAATGTACGGTGAAAACCTCTCTCCCTAAAAGGCCGGCGCTGCCGTAATGAGCGCCCCCCGCTAAAACGATTTCGCTTATATGGCCGTCCGCCCTTGTTCCGTCCGCGTAAATTCCGTTCCCGTTTTCAATGGTTGTCGCTATACGCTCGTCGCCCAGAAAAACCGTTATTTCACATCCGGTAAGATTGTTTAATTTGTCAACAAAATCCCGGTCGTCTAACTTATAACCTAATGTTATAACTCCGATAACGTCTTTATCCGCGTCATAAACCGGTGCGGAAGCCGATATGCCGAGCCGGATTACAGGGGTTATACCATGCGAAAAATTCGCGTCGGTTACTCCCGTGAACGCGGCCGCGACATTGGGAAGATGCTTGGAGTTGTCGCCGTAACTTTGAGGATCGTGAGTCCTTGATATAACGTGTCCGTCTTTATCAATTATTATAAAAAAATCGACCTGCGTCACCTCTTTTAACGCGTTTGCGATATACGCGATCCTGTCGCCGCCGCTCTCTTTTCTATCGGCATTGGCGCTCGTATAGTTTTCGAGCGCGTCTATTAAATCAAGATTGCGCGCTGTTACCGACGCGGTTAAAGACGCCCGCTTTTTTATCTCCGCAATTTCATAAGCGGCGATATCTTTTGCGGAATTAAGCCTGATGCTTATCGCGTCGTCTACGTCTCTGCTGTAAAGCAGCGCAGCCGTAACCAATACGGCAACGCCGCACGCGGCTGATAACGCGATCATCGGAATAAAGATTCTCTTTTTTATGTCCATCTATTTCGCTCCGGTATTTCTATAATAATATACTATATCCATAAGATCACACGATTAAACAGGCCGTATCGTCCGATGACCTCACGGCTGTAGTGCAGTCTGAGGGCGATGCGGCCTATTTAATTGTATCTTCAATAATATTGTATTTACAAAAAACAGATAAAAGGCGCTTTGCTTTTAAATAACTATGAATAAACGAATCGGGAAATGCGCTGGAAATTCAATCCCGCGGGCCTATCCCGGAAATCCCGAGAATCTCAGGCCCGACTTTTT
>Ga0123353_10000745_pt1 | contig 39492 bp, 37 predicted proteins | sample TergutLab28metaG_3_FD_92763 | JGI IMG/M metagenome (GOLD analysis project Ga0123353, IMG submission 92763) | Labiotermes labralis P3 segment gut microbial communities from Petit-Saut dam, French Guiana - Lab288 P3 | ecosystem: Host-associated > Arthropoda: Insects > Digestive system > Gut ... | reverse complement strand
TTACCTTCTCCTCCTTAAATCCACATACATCACAATCATCACATTGAACCCTATGCCCAATATCACGCAAGCTACGATTAAGCCGATCCATTTCGGGTCAATGCCTTTGTTGGGGTTTTCTTCGCCGGCTTCAAGAGACAGAAGCCATTCGATGTAACTGTCCACCTGTTCGCCGATGTTGTCTAATTGTTTTTGCAATGTGTCTCTTTCCGCAACAAGGGCGATGTATTCGGGTAAATTTTCCACCTCCGCACCGTATGTTATTCGGAGTTGTTCTATTTGAGCGTCCAAGTCTTTGATTTCTTCTTCCAGCTTTTCAATCTGGGATTCAAGTACTGTAATTATATTGAGGCTTGATTTTAAATCGGCAATTTCTTGAAGCAATTCATCAATTTCTTTGTTCGATGCCTTTATCTTGTCAAGCTTCTTTTGGAGGATTGCTTTGTATTTGGTGTTCAAGTTGTTGATTTCGGTTTCAAGGCCGTCAATCAAGTCGTGTATGTCGTTGTAGTTGTTCGCGGTTTGGGGATACCCGTCGAATTGGGCAAGGTCGAAGTGGAATGCGGGGCGTACTCCGGTTTGAGTGTCCACATCTCTTGATGCGGACAAGCCGCTGGCGAACATCATTCCGCCAAGATAAGATAAAGAAGACCTGCTGTTGCGGAACCAAGTATGCCATCTTCCCGTGTTGGTGTTGAACGCGCGGTCGTGACCGTTTAGTTGCCATAAACCATGGCGGAAGTCGGTGGTTCTGTTTATAAAGTTTATATAAAAGTCATCGGTGCGCGAAACCAGTGACCCCGTAGCCCAGCTATTGATACAAGATTCATTGTCTTCGGGTGCGTGTTTTTCCTTGTTTGTGCCCATATATCCTGTTTCATATGCGGAAGGGTGCCACATTTTGTCGGTATAACATGATTGAATTTGGCTGTATTCCCAGCCAGATGCTGTCGCATATCCTGCGCCTTGGTCGTCCATGCCGTTGTTAATATAAAAATGTCGATTGGGGTCGGGTATAAATCTGTCTCCGATTGCACATGCACCGCGTCCCGTTATTTCCGTTGCAAAGTCAAGGTCTGTGTCAAAATTAATAGCCGCGGGGTCAAAAAATTTGCCGTTGGTGTTTGTTCCCGTTTGCGATTCCGATGATTGCCAAAGGCCCGGTAATTCTCCCGGTGCAACGAAATAATCCGAAATCCCGCCCGTGATTTTGTAATTTGTCGTTCCTTGACCAGTGGCAGAGATGGAACCGAACATTTGGTTAAGCGATCTCCAATCTGTTAGTGTATTATGCCGCAGAATAGAAGTGGAGTAATTGCCTTCGTTTGTATAAGTTCCGCCGTGTAATTGGCTGAGCTGAGCATTAGTAGAATCGTCAAGTTCGGTTTTTTGATTTGTAATGTTGGAGTTGCTGTTGAACACACTTGTCCGGTACGAATGTGCCGCATAAAAAGTCAAAACGTCTTTGTCGTTGCCGGCGCTGCGGTATACGACTTGGAACCACTGTTGGGAAAGCATATTTACGTTGTGGTTTGATGTTGGTATTGTCGGAAACAGTTTAACAAAAATCATACCCGATTTATCCAAGTAATCCGGGTCGGTTTCGGGAATGATTGCTTTTGAAAAATCGCCCGCATGCCATTCGCGGTAACCAAGTTCACCAAGACCGTCGTTGCTTGAGTCGGGTCGGCCGGGGCGGTTGGTTCTGCCTTCGCCTGCTTTATCAAGTGCGGTTTTCAATTCGTGCATTACCGCGCCGTTTACCGTTCCATCGGGATTGATAAGCGACTTTGCGCGCGCCGGGTCGTTGTTGTGTGCGCCGATGTATTTGATTTCGACGGCGGACCATTGGCTTTTCCACCATGAATCAAGTACCGCGCCACGTGTTCTTTTGTCCGATGCCCAAAACCCGAGGCTGAGAGACGTCGAAAACCCCGTAATCGTCAAGATTGCAACGGCGAAGAGTGCAACAATACGCTTGTTAAGCTTCATAGCTTTAGTATGCGTATTATTTTTGAAAATGGCAAATGATTTTTTATCGCATTAACACACCCCGTCATCGTCTAGCGGGCTTGTTACAAGATTAACACACCCCGTCATCGCTTCGCGATGCCACCCCTCTAATTTAGAGGGGAACTAATAGAGTTTGTTTCTGCAGATTTAGAGGGTGACTGTAGGAGTTTGTTTCTGCACGGGACTGTAGGAATTTGTTTCTGCGTGGTTAATGCGTTTGATGACGGCAATCCTCTTTGGTAAAAATAAACACTTGTTTTTTGGTGCGGGAGTGCGTACAATAGCCCATGGATTTACGAAGCGAAGCGAAACAAGGTTCTGCCGAAGGCGGAAACTTATCACCCAAAGAAATTGTAGAACAACTTGACCGGTACATCATCGGGCAATCGGCGGCGAAACGTGCCGTTGCGGTTGCATTGCGTAACCGTTATCGAAGAAGTCAGCTGCCCGCGGAAGTGCGTGACGAAATCACGCCTAAAAACATTATATTAAAAGGCCCGACCGGGGTGGGTAAGACCGAGATTGCGCGGAGGATTGCGAAATTTTTGGGTGCGCCTTTTGTAAAGGTTGAAGCAACCAAATTCACCGAAGTCGGATACGTCGGGCGTGACGTAGAAAGCATGGTGCGGGACTTGGTGGAAGTCGCGGTGCGAATGATTAAGGACAAAAAGCACGAGGAAGTGGCGGCCCGGGCGGCGGCTAACGTCGAAAAACGCATTGTCAATGCTGTGTTCGAAATCAAGAAAAAGCAAGCCCCTGATGCGCCTGCGGACGTTTTGAAGCAACAGACCTTGGAAGAATACCGCGATGGCAAATTGGATAAATTTTCGATTGAGTTGGAAACTGCGGACGCAAAGATGCCGTTTGATGTACAAATGCCCGCGGGTATCGGGTTTGAAATGGGCGTGGATATCGGTAATATCTTCGGTGCGTTTATGCCGAAGAAAACAAAGCGGCGTACCATCACGGTGGAACAGGCACGGGAGCAGTTGCTTGCCGAAGAAAGCGAAAGGCTTGTGGATAAGGATGCTTTGCATCAAGATGCGATTACTCTTGCCGAACAAAGCGGGATTATCTTCATCGACGAAATTGACAAAATCGCAAGCGTGGGCGGCGGAAGCGGCCCGGAAGTCAGCCGCGAAGGGGTGCAGCGCGACATTTTGCCTATCGTGGAGGGCAGTACCGTTCAAACCAAATACGGCGCGATAAAAACCGATTACATTTTGTTCATAGCGGCAGGCGCGTTTCACATAAGCCGTATACAAGACCTTATACCGGAATTACAAGGGCGGTTTCCCATTCGCGTGGAATTGGATAGCCTTACAAAAGATGATTTCTTTAAAATTTTGACTGTGCCGGCGAATGCGTTGACTAAACAGTATTCCGAGCTTTTAAGCGTGGATAATGTGAACTTGAGTTTTGACAGGGAAGCATTAAAGATGCTTGCCGAATTGGCTGAACGCGAAAACGATACAAGTGAGAACTTGGGCGCCCGGCGGCTTCACAACATTATGGAGGTGTTGTTGGAAGATATTGCCTTTAATGCGACAAACAAAGGCCCGGTGAAAGAAATCAAGATTGACAAGAAATTTGTGCAAGATAACATGGCGAATCTTATCAAGAAGACGGATTTAAGGAAGTATGTGCTTTAAAGCGGACCGAGTATATCTTCGTATGTACAATCTAAAATTTGGCAGAGTTTTTTTAAAGTGAAAATAGTCGGCACGGCTCGCCCGTTTACGTAATCGGAAATATTTGCCTCGGTCATTGCCATTTCGCGCGCGACTTGTGCTTGGTTTTTGCCCGACGATTTAATCATCAGTTTTATATTTTTTGCTACGAAATCCCGTTCATCCACATAAAATACTACGACAATATCTAAGTGCAGTATTGACACTTAGGTTGCGGCTTAGTATGCTGTTTTCATGATAATGAATCATACTCTCGCTTATCTTGAAGAAAAAGAAGAATCCTTGCGTAATGAAAGGGCGGTTTTACAAAGTCTTGATACGGTGAATCAAAACCTGCAATCAATTATGCGCCAAATAAATGAAGTGATTAAACTTCTTAAAAAAAGTGACAAAAAATGTCAGTGATATGTTAAAAATTAAAAACCCCGTGGTATAATGTGTCGTGCGTGGTGGTGTAACGAAACTGGTTCTCCTTGATTAAAATACTATATGAAAGTTGTAAAATTCGGGGGGTCGTCCCTTGGCAGTGCGGAAAATATACTAAAGGCAAAAGACATCATTTTGGCGGACGGTGCGCGGACGTTCGTGGTGGTGTCGGCACCGGGAAAAGCGGCGGATTTCCCGCGAAAAATCACCGACCTGTTGATAGACACTCACGCCCAGTTGTGTTACGAGGATAGTTGTGACAGCTGTGACACGGTGTTTGGGCGGTTCGAAAAGTTAAGCCGTGATTTGGGCGTTGACATAAGTGCGGAACTTGAACGGGTGCGGGAAGAGATTTCCATCAACCGGTGTCAATACGATTTTGTCATTTCACGCGGGGAATACTTGATGGCGGTGTTGTTTGCGAAAGTTTTGAATTGGGTATTTTTAGATGCCGCGAACTATGTTGCTATTAAGAAAAACGGTCTTGTCGATGAAGAAGTAACGAGAAAGAATTTTTTAAAAATTCAAAAAACTAAGTGCTATGTAATGGGAGGTTTTTACGGCAGGGGGGTAGACGGCGGCGTGAAAACCTTTGCGCGGGGCGGCAGCGATTACACGGGCGCGGTTGCTGCGGTGTGTTTGAACGCCGCGATGTACGAAAATTTTACCGATACTTACGGGGTGCAAACGGCAAATCCGGCTGTCGTTAAAAACACTCAGACAGTGTCCGAAATCGATTACGCAACTTTGCACAGGCTGTCGCGCGCGGGGGCTTCTGTTATTTACCCAAATTGTCTTCCGTTGCTACGTCGCCACGCTATGCCGTTAAAAGTGGATTGTACTTTTGACGCCGGCAAAAAAGGCACCCTTGTGACGGCAAAAAAGCCCGCGAAACCGTTCTTTTCCATAACGTATGAAACCAAGCAAAATATCAACAAAGATACCGCGGAAATATTGTGCGAGATGAAGGGCATCACGTTTTCGCTTTGCAATCTTCGTACGGTTTTAGCGGGGTACGAAGTTTACTTGGTGGAATTTTCGCGGACGCGGTTTAGGTTGGTTTCGCCCGCGTCGGTTTTGGCGGAAGTTATTAATTTGTTACACAGCGCGTTGATGGCGGCAAAGTCTACGGCGTCTTTATAGGAGTTTTCAAGTTCATGATGCAGGGCGCGGGCGCGTGCCAGCGCATCGTAAGCGGCACGGTATAATTCACGTTTTTGGGTGTTGATGTCATCGATTTGGGCGCGCGTTATGTCAAGCCGCGCGGGGTCGATGAAGTCGCCAAGGTTCACGATTTCGTCGATGATGCCCGGGTATTGCGGGTCAATCATGTGGGGGGCGGTGCCGTCGATGATTCCGATACCAAGGCTTTCAATTATCGCGCCGTCAAGGGATTTCGGGTCGGCGGGGCAATGAATCCAGATAACATCGCAATCGGCACCCCCCGATGCTAGTGCGGCACCCCCCGCCGCTGACGCGGCACCCCCCGATGCTAGTGCGGCACCCCCCGCCGCTGACGCGGCACCCCCCTTTGCAAGGGGGGAATCTGTGAGAGTTTTTGAGTGAGTAATGTGGAGTTTTTCTGCGAAGTTTTTGATAAAAGTAGACTTGCCGATGCCGTTGCCGCCTTTTAGGATGTATAACTTTTTCAAATCAAACATGCTGACAATGCTGTCAAAATAATGCACGAATCCGTCTGGGGTGTTTGCGCCAAGAAACAAATGCTTGTTCATAATAATATATATTTACATGGATTATTTTTTGTCATTAAACAAAGATTCAAAAGATAAAAGAGTTGCGGAGTTGGCGCAGATTTGTGAGGAGCGCGGAGTTTTGACCGCTCCGTCATGCCTTGCGGGCGCGCCGCCTCTCCATGCAGGAGGGGAACCTTGTCCGCATAAAAAAGGCATTTTGTTTGTCGAGCCGCGGGCGGAAGTGCCGCAAAACGCGCACGAGTACGAGTTTGTTTTCGGGTACGCAAAACATGATGCCGCGAATTATGTGTGTCTGAGTGATGATGAGGTTTTTGTCACGGAAAATAACTATTTGTCGGCGCTTGCTATGCGAGACGTTTTAATACAAGAATTCGGGCGGACGGGGCCCGGTGCCGCGCGTAAAGGCGGGATTGCCGGTAAAAAAATCTTGGTTGTGGGGTATGGTAAGTTGGCGGTGCAGCTTGAGCACGTTTTGGCGGACGCGGATTTGCATGTGTTGAATTTTAACCATCACAAGGTTGCGGAATTGCATCAAAAGTACGGTGAAAAAGCTTTTTTCGAAAAAGCCGATTTAAAGAAGTTCCCGGTTGTGATAAACACCGTGCCGAAGCAAATAATAAAACCATCCGACTTGGTTAGGGAATGCAAGCCCTCAAAACCACCCCGTCATCGTCTGCGGCGATGCCACCCCTCCATGGAGGAGGGGAACCTGTTATTCTATGAATTGGCGAGTTTGCCGTATGGGGTTGATTTTGGCGGAAAGAAGCCGGAAAGTTTTGGGGTGCGTTATGAAATCTTGGCGGGGTTGCCGGGGAAGTTTTACCCGCGGGAGGCGGCACAAGCGGTTTTCGACGCGATTATGCGGCATGTAAAACCCCCCGTTGCTACGCAACACCTCCCTTTATTTAAGGGGGGTACAGAACGACCTGCTATTGTGTTTTGCGTCACGGGGTCAAGTTGCAACTTTGAAAAAGTTTTATCCGTGGTGAAAGAATTGAAACAAAAATACGACGTGATTCCGGTGATTTCGCCCAATGCAAACGTGCCTAATCGGTTTTGCGATATCGAAAAATTTCGTGCAGAACTTGTCGAAATTTGCGGGAGACCTGTTGTAACCACTATCGCGGGCGCGGAGGTTTTGTCTTCGAATAAAAACATTGTGGCTTCCGTCGTTTTGCCGGCTACGGGGAATACTATTGCGAAACTTGCGGGTGCGATTACCGATACGCCCGTTACTATGGCGGTCAAGGCGCTTTTGCGGAATTGCAAGCCGTGTGTTATTGGTGTTTCGACTAATGACGCGCTTTCGGGTAATGCCGCCAATATCGGGAAGTTGTTGCAGAGAAAAAATTACTATTTCGTGCCGTTTTCCCAAGATGCGCCCGCAGTGAAGCCGTTTTCGATAGTATGTGATTTTGATAAAGTGGCGGCGACTTTGGAAGAAGCTATGAAAGGAAGGCAGTTGCAGCCGGTGATAGCAAAGTCACTTTAAATCCTTCTCGGCTTCACACAGTTCATCAAGGATTTTGCTGCTTAATTTATTACTTGCATAAAAAAGCACGCCAAAGCCGGCGGCGGCAAGGGCATTCTGCTTATAAAGGCTTAATCCTACGCCCGCGATGCACCCCATAGTGAGTATTTCGGTGAATTCTAATTGAGCCTTCAAGGCTTTGACTTTGTTTTCCGGATTTGCATACCATTCTACTATTCTTTTAAACTTCACGACACTGATATTAGCATAAAGCATTTGATTTTGCAATACTCAATATTCCCATTGACAGTTTCGTGGGAGTATGGCAATACTATCGGCATGGATAAAGTCATTATTAAATTCTGGGGGCCGGGGTGCATTAATTGCAAAATGATGGAACCTACCATGAAACAGTTGGAGGGCGAATATCCCGACATCAAGTTCCAAAGCGTGAATATCGCCGAACAAGAGGAATTGGCGGAAAAGTACGAGATTCAATCTTTGCCGACGCTTGTGTTTTTGAAAAATGATAAAGTGGTGGCTAAGATGGTGGGACTTAAACCTAAAAGCCTTGTTGTGAAAAAGATTGCGGAGATTTTTTAGCATTGACATTTGGCTTAATAGTCTATAATTCATGAAATGAGAAAGCGACGTGTTTATTTGGACAATGCGGCGACCACATATGTGTGCGGCGAATCTTTACAAGCCATGATGCCTTATTTTACCACCGATTATGGTAATGCGGCAAGCGCGCACGGGTTTGGGCGTGATGCCGAAAAGGCACTTGCCCGGGCGCGGGAACAAATTGCGAAAACCATCAACGCGGATCCGGGCGAGATTTATTTTACCTCGGGCGCGACGGAAGCGAATAACTGGATTTTGCGTGGCCTTGCCCAAAATCACACAAGCAAACGGATTATCGTGTCGGCTATCGAACACCCTTGTATCATGGAAACGTGCGCCCAATTGGAAAAAGAAGGATTCAAGGTCGAATACGTCAAAGTCGACCGCGATGGGATAATTCAAGTAAGCGACCTTTTGGCAAAGCTTGCCAAGCCGGCGGCGGTTGTGTCTATTATGACCGCGAATAACGAAGTCGGAACGATTCAATTCCTTAATACCGTTGCAAATTTGTGCCGCGAAAAAGGCACACTTTTCCACACAGATGCGACCCAGGCTATTGGTTCTGTATTCATCGATGTGAAAGAAATGAAAATTGATGCGTTGTCGATGTCGGGGCATAAAATTTACGGTCCCAAGGGAATCGGTGCGCTTTACATTAAAAACGGCGTGAAAGTTGCTAAACTCATGTACGGCGGGCACCAGGAACGGGGCTTGCGGGCGGGAACGGTAAACGTTGCGGGCGCAGTTGGATTCGGCGTGGCGGCGGAGATTGCTATGCGTGACGCCACCATTAACAATCCGCGCGTCAAGGGTTTGCGCGATTACATGATTACGCAAATTGAACAAAAAATTGAACATGCGCACCTTAATGGACACAGGAGTCAACGGTTGCCGAACAATGTGAACTTCAGTTTCGCGGGTGTCGAGGGCGAGGCTGTCCTGATGATGCTTGACATGGCGGGAATAGCGGTTTCAACGGGAAGCGCGTGCACAAGCGGGACTCTTGCCCGAAGTCATGTAATTGCCGCGATGGGTGTGTCCGAGGTTTTGAACCAAGGGTCGATACGGTTTTCGCTGGGTCGAAACACCACCAAAGATGATATTGATTATACTGTTAATGAGTTGGTCAAGGCGGTAAAAAAGTTGCGTTCAATAAGCGCGATACGAGGAGACAAATAATGTACAACGACAAAATCATGGAAATATTTGCCAATCCAAAAAATGCGGGGAACTTGGCGGGGGCAAACGGGGTCGGTAAGGTTGGCAACGTGCGTTGCGGCGATATCATGAGAATTTCTATCATTGTGGATAATAAAGGCATTATCACCGATGCGAAATTCAAGACTTTCGGGTGTGTATCTGCGATTGCGTCGACCGATGTGGCTTGTGATATGATTCGCGGCAAAACCATCGACGAGGCATTAAAAATCACCAACAAAGACGTTTTGGACGAATTGGGCGGGTTGCCTACGGTTAAGGTTCACTGTTCCGTATTGGCACAGGAGGCTATCGTGGCGGCGGTTGCGGATTATAAAAAGCGATTGGCAAGGAAGAAGAAATGAAAAAGATTTTCAAGATAATGAAGTTTTCGGATTTTATGTGGTTGTTCATTATGGTGACGTTGTTTTTGGGGATTACGTTTGGGATTATTTAGGCGAATTTCACTCATAATCAATGTTTGCTAAGTTAAAGACTTCATGCGAGAAAAACTCTGCAAGTGTCATGTTAAGGGTGTTTGCCACTTTTGCGACAGTGGATAACGTGACATCTTTGTTGTTGCTATTGCAAATATTGCGCAAGGTCGAGTGCGTGATGCCCGATTCTTTTTCCAGACGGTACTTGCTCATATTGTTTTTGTAAAGTAATTCCATTATTCGCTTGGAAAATGCGTCATTCAGCGTCATGAACTTATACTACGCACTATGTGTAGTTAAAGTACGTGTAAACATTTACATGTAATGACTTTACACGTATATTGCTTTCGTGCAACAGGAGGAAATAAAAAGAATTTTGTCCGGTCTTTTAACGTATGAACTGCGCAATCTTGCGCGAAGGCTTGGAATAAAACAGCCGTCGTTAATGACCCGTAACGAGTTGATTGACGAAATAAGCAAAACTGATATACAATTAACTCATGGACTTGAAAACGGCGCACGAAAACCTTGAAAAGTTGGGCGGGTTTACTCACATGATTTCCGCGCGGGAAAAGGAACTTGAAATATTGAAATCCGAACAGGAAAATGATTGGAACGATGTAAAGCGCAATAAAAAGATTACGTTATTGGAACAATTTGTCGGGACATATAAAGGGCTTGTGGGTGGGTACGAGGATTTGTTGGAGCTAAGCAAACTTTGCGAGGAAAAAGAGCTTGCCGACGAATACAAACGGTTAAACGGCGAGTTTGAAAAGTTTTATCTTGCCACGCTTTTGAACGAAAAGTACGACGAAAACGATTGCGTCATAAACATTACCGCGGGCGCGGGCGGCACCGAAGCGCAAGATTGGGCGGATATGGTGTTTCGGATGTTGACGCGGTATGCGGAACAGAGTGACTTTTTGTACGAAGTCAATGATATATTGGACGGCGACGGCGCGGGCATCAAAAGCGCGTCTTTTTCGGTGAAGGGTGTTAATGCGTACGGGCTTTTGAAAAGCGAAAGCGGGGTGCACAGGTTGGTGCGGATTTCGCCTTTTGATTCCAATGCGCGCAGGCATACAAGTTTTTGTGCCGTGGAAGTTGTGCCCGTAATAGAAAAAACGACAATGGTTATTGAGGACAAAGACCTGCGCGTCGATGTGTATCGGTCAAGCGGTGCAGGGGGGCAGCACGTCAACAAAACCGAAAGTGCGGTGCGGATTACTCACTTGCCCACGGGAGTGGTAGTGACGTGCCAAAACGGACGGTCACAAATCCAAAACCGCCAAACCGCGATGCAGAATTTGATAAGTAAGCTTGAGTTCCTGCATTACGAAAACGAACGGCGGAAATTGAAAAACATGCAACCGGTCCAGATGAAAATCGAATGGGGCAGCCAAATTCGCAGTTACGTCATGTGCCCCTATACCATGGTGAAGGACCACCGCACCGGATGCGAGACAAGCAACGTCACGCGGGTCATGGACGGGGATTTGAAAGAATTTTCCGATGCGTGGTTGTTGCACATCAACAAAAGTTAATTTGTTTCTCTGTCTTCCTTTGTTTGGGGCTTTACCAATTTTTTCGCATCTTGTCTGAGTTTTTTGTCTGTAACAAACGGAAGAAGGCTTTCAATGACAGTTATATCTTTTCGAACGGACGGAATTTTGTTCCCATTATTTTCACATTCTAAAATATGTTTCATTATTGTATTGCATGCTTTAGTTGCAATGGGAGACTTTTTTACTTTTCCGATAAACTCTTTCCTCACATCCTCTGTGATCACATGATCAATCATATTAATGTTAAAAACCACGAAATCCATAAGTAATTCATGATAACTGGCTGTATCCTCACGAATGCTTGCATGCTTAAAATCATTGTTTCCCTTAAAATGGAACCTTCCATCCGTATAGCCGGATATAGTAAGCGGAGAAAACTCCTCCTTTCCCAAATTACTATTTCTTAGGAATTCCTCTCTTTCGTCATGTTCTGTCGCTACAACCTCTTGCGCCCATCGCTCAAGTTCTTCTTTTCTCTCTTCATAAGTTTCATATACATTCGTTAATATTCTTTCTGTTGCATATGCGAACTCGCGGTGTGCTCTTAAAACACTTATGACATTGTTTATTTCCTTTTCCGTTGCACCGCTTTTTACAAGGTCTTCCTTGTTTACATGTATATTGGGTATCATTAGGTTTCTCCTTTTTAATGTGAATAACTCAGTATAAACTGCCTAAAAAAAAATCAAGTGTTTGTCAAAAATTGTTAAAACAAGTTTTTAATGATATACTCGTAACATGGATTTAATCCTTGCTTTTGAAACCTCGTGCGACGATACGTGCGCGGCGGTGGTTGACGGTAACTTGAACGTGCTGTCAAACGTAGTAAGCAGCCAAATCGAAATTCATAAACTCTACGGCGGGGTTGTTCCCGAAATCGCAAGCCGCAACCACGCCATGGCGATTCAAACCGTATACGAAGAAGCTCTCTCCCGCGCCGGCGTAACTTTGGACGATATCACCCAAATCGCCGCCACGACGCACCCCGGCCTGCGTGGAGCCGTTATGGTGGGTCAAGTTTTCGCGGAAAGCCTTGCCACCGCGGCGGGAAAGCCGTTTGTGGCGGTGAATCATTTGGCGGGGCACATAGCGTCGGTAATTCTACCGACGCAAATTACAAATTACAAATTACATAGCGAAGCGACGCAAGGTTCTCGCGAAGCGGGGTTCTTACAAATTACAAATGTAGGTAAAAGAGAAAGCAAGGTTGGCGGGCAATCTCACCTGTCGCCTGTAAAGCCGCCGTTTCTGTCGCTGTTGGTAAGCGGGGGTCATACCTGCCTTTACAAAGTCAAAACTTGGCAAGACATCGAATTGTTGTGCGAAACAAGCGACGACGCGGTGGGGGAGGCATTTGACAAGGTGGCGAAGTTGTTGGTGCTTGGGTATCCGGGAGGACCGGCGATTTCGAAAAATGCAGAACTATTTACACACCCCGTCACGCCTGCGGCGTGCCACCCCTCTAATTTAGAGGGGAACACGTATGTCAAGTTTGTGCATCAGCCAAGCAAGAAAGATGGATTCTCGTACAGCGGGCTTAAAACCGCGGTTCTCAATTACGTGAACAGAGCGCGTGTCATTGCGAGTGCACCAGTCGCAGAGCGACCAGCGAAGCAATCCCACGGGAATATCGACATACCACACATTTGCGCCTCTTTCCAACACGAAGCCGTGATGCAGCTCGTGGACAAGTGTATCGAATACTTAAAGCGGTTTAAAATGAAAACTCTCTGCGTCTGCGGGGGAGTGGCGGCAAATAAGTACCTGCGCGAACGCATGACCGAGGCGTGTGCCGCAATCGGCGCGAAAGTATACTTTCCCGAGATGCAATATTGCACCGATAATGCGGCGATGATAGGGGCGGCAGTCGTGCTCCGCACGACAATGAATAATGAGGAATGAATAATGAATGATTTAGGAAATATAGATTTTGATCCGCAACTCCTCATCGATTCCGGCCAGATTTTTCGTGTGCCTACGCCGGACATGGTGGACCCCGCCGATGATTGGAGCGCGATTCGGTGCGAATTGTCGCAATTTCCCGAACTGCGCGATGCTATCAAAGCCGCGCCGACCCTTGTGATTTTGCGCCAGCCTTTCGTTGAATGTGTCGTTTCTTTTATTGTTTCGGCAAATAACAACATCAAGCGGTTTACCAAGACCCTTGCCCAGATGCACTTTGATGTGGACTGGTTATGTGCACGCACCGAGGAGGATTTCCGCCGCATGGGGTGCGGGTATCGGGCAGCTTATCTTGTAAAAGCGGCGAACCAAATACGAGGTACGAAATACGAAGTACTTAATGCGCTTGATGACGGGGCTTTGTATAAGGAATTGCGTAAAATTGCGGGCGTCGGTGATAAAGTTGCACGGTGTGTGATGTTGTATTGTTTCCACAGGCTTAACATCGTGCCTGTGGATACTTGGATAGAAAAGGTATACCGCACTGTTATTGCGGGTGAAACAAAACACTCGCGCACAAAAATGGCGGATGAATTGCAAAAAATGTGGGGCAGATACGCTGGCGTTGCACAACAATACCTTTTTTATTACATGCAATACTTGCGAAAAGAACTCTAACCCCGCTATAATGTTTCATGCTGCACCATAACTTCCGCAAAGGCACCCATATTTTGATTATCTTCCGCGACGGGACGCAATTGGATTGCAAGTTTTTGGACCGCAAAGCGAATTTCATGATTACCGACAAGGGAGTCTTCCGATTTAAAGACATGCGCGCGACCACGATATTCAAACACAGAACTTGATGAAAACAAATTGACTCCCCGGTTGACCCCATGTTAGACTGGCCCCAGAACTTGGGGGAGTTTAATGGCAGTTAAAATCGTAACCGAAACAAAAACCGTGGCAAGGCCAAAGCCTATCGCTGTGAAAAGTGCGGCAAAAACCGTGCCCGCGAAACCGGCAGCTGCATCAAAACCCGCCGCTAAACCCGCGGCAAAGACCAAGCCCGGGAAATTGCCTCCCGCAACCAAATCTGTTGCTAAACCCGTCCGCCGTACCCAAGGCGATGCAATCGCGATGTTTTTGGACCTTGACAACACGGGGGTAAGCATTACCAACGTTTTGGAAGTTATAAGTATCCTGAAAACCATGGGGCACATCGCGTACGGCAAATTATACGGATATACCGACGAACGTGTTGCGGATTTCGAAGAAATTGTTTTGGAAAACAAACTTGACGTTGCCGGCAAGTTACGCATGAAACCAAACACCAACGTGATTGATTTGCGCCTTGTGATAGAGGCTGTGACGCTTACCGAGAAACACCGCTATGACGCCGTTTTTATTTGGACGGGTCCCGGTGATTTGGTACCGCTTTTTGCGTACTTGCGCGACCTTGATACAAAAGTTTTAACCGTCGATATTCCGGAAATTGATTGTAAAAATAAATTCGTTAGCCAAGCGATACAGTTATATTCCCGCTCTCCCGCCGCAACCCAAACCACGTCGTCATCGGAAGCACCCGTTCCCGCGTCCGAAAGACCCGCCGCCAAAGCTTTTGCCCCGCTGATGGAAGATGTGGCAAAAGATGCACCCGCATTACCGCGCATAAAAGGTGCGCCGGCGTTCGGGGCATCGGCGGAAGAACTTGTGAAATACCGGCAAAATCAAGAAGGTAACGAATTAATGACTCCCGAGGAAGAACGTAATTATTTGATAGATATGGCTGCCCGGGCGCTTAGCGATTACGAACAGGAAACCAAATCCGAAAACGAATGGGCGGCATTGGATCCCGTTGACGCGCCGAAAGACGACTTTTCACCCGCGCCCGAACCCGTGGACCCTGCCGTCGATGCAATGCCGGGGGAGGTTGTCCCGGAAAAACCTGCCGAGTTACCGCACAGTTACGAAGACGAACCCAAAACCGAACCCCAGCCCGTACCCGATTACAATCCGGCGGAAGACAAGTCTGTTCCTGTTGAAACGGAAAAGATAACCGAAGAAGAACCCACCGCGGACTTCACGGATTTCGGTGATTTCGGAACGCTTGCAAAGGTGCCGAAGTGAAACGTGGATAAACCACAAGCATAAATCAAAATAGAATTTAAGAAAATTAATAAAATGTACTTGACACTGCGTACGACGACGACGACGTAGACTTTTTTATCACACAAAAATGTGGAAAAGGAGGAAATCGTGGAAGAAAAAGGAAAAGGCGAAAAAGAAGAAAAGATGGGCTTTATGCGGGCGACGTATGACGTTTTGGGCGATGATGTGGAAAGGGTGCGGAATTGGGCTAATTCCTTAGAGGTTTGTGAAAAGCTATTAGTTGCTACACTTTTAAGTGCTGTAATAGGCGGTTCGGCTGGGTACATAGCAAGTCAATTTGGAGCAGTAAATGTGGTGGACAGCGCTTTTTGGGCTCCATATTTTGGTTCATTGGCTGGACTTATCGCGCCAACCGCAATCTTTAGTGGATGTAAACTTGCCTCGTTTGTCGGCAAAGAAATATATGATGGAGTTTCCAAACGACTAAAACAAATCGAAAAACGGGCGAACATGCCGCTGAGAAAATTAACCACGCCAAATACTCCAAATGTGAAAGGTGAAACCAAAGAACTTGACAAATAATACGCGATAATGTAGTGTTTTTGCATGAAAAAGATGACATACCAACAATTGCGCGACATGTGGCTTGGGTTCCTTGCCGACAAAGACCACGCCATAATTCCAAGCGCACCCATCGTTCCCGAAAACGACGCAAGCACCCTTTTCACGACTGCGGGTATGCAACCTCTTGTGCCGTATTTGTTGGGCGAAGTGCATCCACTTGGCAAACGCATTGCTAATATTCAATACTGTGTCCGCACTAACGACATCGAGGAAGTCGGCGACGACACGCACCTGACCTTTTTCGAAATGATGGGGAATTGGAGTCTGGGGGACTATTTTAAGAAGGAAAAAGTCGCATGGAGTTGGGAACTGTTAACAAGCGATAAATATCTTGGCTTTCCCAAAGACAAAATCCACGTGACGTGCTTTGAAGGCGACGCAACCGCACCGCGCGACGAAGAATGTGCCAAATATTGGGAACAACAAGGTGTTCCGCGTGACCGAATTCATTTCTTGAATAAAAAAGAAAACTGGTGGGCGATGGCAAGCGGTTTGGGACCTCAAGGGCCGTGTTCCGAGATGTTTTACGACCGCGGCATACCGCTGTGCGGGAAAGATTGCAACCCGTCTTGTAATTGCGGAAAATTCGTCGAAGTCGGCAACGACGTGTACATGCAATACGTTGTTGAAACTCCGGGCGGGGCAGCCAAACCCGCAAAACTTCAATGCGTGGACACAGGGTGGGGACTTGAACGCATTTTGTGCCTTGTTAACGGATATAAAAACGTGTACGAAAGTGAAGTTTTCGCACCGGCAATAAGTATAATTGAATCAAGCATTAATTTGCCTCATTTGCCTAATTTCTCATTTGCCTCATTCACACGCGAAGCGCGTGTCATCGCCGAACACACCCGTGCCGCATGCGGGATAATCGCCGAGGGGGTAATACCGTCCAATACGGGCGCAGGCTATGTCTTGCGCCGTATGATTCGCCGGGCTGTGCGTATGGCGAAAAAGTTGGGAACGCCCACCGATACTTTTACAAAGATTATCGAGTTTTATAATACTTACCTTGCTTTTGACCGCGATAAAGTCACAAAAACTTTTCTTGAAGAAGTGACTAAGTTCGAGAAAACCTTGCAAGCAGGCTTGAAGGAGTTTGAAAAATTAAAAGAAATAAGCGGTAAAGAAGCATTTCATTTATACGAAACATACGGTTTTCCCGTTGAACTAACCCGTGAACTTGCCGCCGAAAAAAACCTTACCATCAATATGGACGAATACAATGCCGCTCGTGATAAACACGCGGCTGCATCTGCTGCGGCATCGGCTGCCGCCGGTGCGTTCAAAGGCGGCCTTGGTGATACAGGTGAACAAACCACTCGATATCACACCGCGACACATCTTTTGCTTGCGACATTGCGCGAAATGTTCGGAAACCACATTGAACAACGCGGTTCAAACATTACGCCGGAAAGATTGCGTTTTGACTTTAACATCGACCGCAAATTAACGGCGGAGGAAATCGCTCAAATTGAAAAGCGTATCAACGAAATCATCGTCCGCGACATTCCCGTAACGTATCAAGAAATGCCCACAGCAGAAGCCAAAAAACTTGGCGCAATAGCCACCTTCGGCGACCGTTACGGCGACCGCGTGAAAGTCTACAGCATCGGAAGCGGTAAAAACGTCGCATCGCTTGAAATCTGCGGCGGTCCCCATGTTACGAAAACCGGCGAACTTGGAACTTTCAAAATCCAAAAAGAAGAATCTGTGGCGGCGGGCATAAGGCGTATCAAGGCAGTATTAAGCTAAACAAGATTACCAGGTTATTCCCCAAGAACCTACATAAGCTTTATTACCTTCCTTATCATAATATATGGTTGTATTATTTGGTAATATGTGTCTTGTGAGTTTCATAGGTCCCGTTGCATTTGTTTCAATCCAGTTTTTTATTCTGGTGAAATCATGACCCACTTCAACGTGCCGGATATTTCTGTCGCCCGACATAAGACCCATGTTGACGCCAAATGTATTAGGCCACAATGTTTTTGCCAAAACCATGGCAGCCGAATCATCAGACACTATCGGCAATCCGGTATACCAAGTCAGTTTTCCCGACGCATCTCTTTCGGCCTTAGGTGCATTAAGATTGTAAAATGCGCTTACATGAATGGGCAATATTCGATTAGCCGCTTCGCCTAATACAGGACCAAACAAATCATACAGTAATTCGATTCTGCCTCTGAACAAAGAAGGTTTGACCCATACTTCACCGCCTCCGGCCGAGAAAAGTTGAGTGTTGACCGACATGGGAATTTGTAAATTAAAAAGTTTTATTACTTTATCGTCTCCGTTGACGCTAATCCAATGTGCTGCTTGCGGCGGGTTGGATACGTCACCGACCAACGCCGGACTTTGCAGCCGTACACCTGTAGAGTTTTCGGCGAAATCAAATCCAATATGCGGCCCGACATTTTGCCCACCAAGATTCATTCCGTAATAGCCCGGCATAACGGTTGCAACGGGTGCATTTTCTGCGATAACTTCGGCAGGCTCTTCAGTATGAAACACTGCGGCAGAAGTGCCTTCTTCGGTCAGCACCTCCTCGGCACGCGCAACTTCCGGCGCACCTGTTAATAGTTTTAAAGCAAACAACAAAGTTACCCCTAGCATAGTCAATTTTTTATTTTTCATAATACGCATTATAACACATCTCGAAAGAAATTTCAAGGCTTTTATGCAAAATTTGTGTAAAAAACTAGTTGTCCAACACCTCGAATTCCAACTTGAAATCACCTCCAAGGCCCGTCCCGAACATCACGCTGTTGGTACCGTGCTTGCGTCTTATTGTGTCAAACGCGGCGGAGATTTTATCGTTCCTATCCTCCCGCGCGTCATCAAGCAAAGACAACTGTACCCGTTTATCGGTTGTAAGGTTCGACACCGCCACACGCAACGACCGCACTGGCATTATGCCCTTTTGGTCGAATATTTTCATCGCGGTTTTAGTAATCGTTTGCACAGAATTCGTCGCCTCCCGGATACTTGATTGCGCGCCCGACCAAGCCAAATCTTTATCCCGCACCGACAAATTCACCGTATACCCTTTGACGCCTTTTTTTCGCATGCGATACGCGACCTCTTCGCTTAAAAGATACACCACATGTTCAACCTCGCGCCGTGTTACCAAATCCCGGGGCAATGTTGTACCGTTTCCCACGCTTTTGACCTCGCGCTTGTAATGGTAATCGGCAACAAGGCTGTCATCTTCGCCACGCGCCATCGTGACCATCTTGTAAGCATTTATCCCGAAATGCCCTTCCAATATTTTCGGGTCAAACGCCGCCAAGTCGCCAATCGTTTTGACATTCAACTTTTCCAACAACCGCGCAGTCTTACGTCCAACATACAACATGTCTGTAACGGGCAACGGAAAGACCACATCGCGGTAATTATCGCGCGAAATTACCGTCGTCGCGTCGGGTTTTTTAAGGTCGCTGCCCAACTTTGCGTAAGTTTTATTCCACGAAACCCCAACCGACACCGTCAATCCGATTTCTTCGCGGATAACTCGCCGAATCTCGTCGGCAATTCTCTTGCCGAAATCTATTCCACAATCATTAGTCATTACTAATTTGTCATTAGTCATTAATTTCCGGGAACCGGAAATATCAAGCCACGCCTCGTCACCACCGAAAGCCTCCACTTTGTCGGTGTACCGGTAATAAACCTCCCGCACGATTTTACTGTACTTGCTGTAATCCCCGTGATTGGTCGACACGATAATCAAGCCCGGACACTTTTGTTTCGCTTCCCAAATCGCGTCACCCGTTTTGACGCCCGCCTTCTTCGCCAATTCAGATTTCGCCAAAACAATCCCGCTGCGTTTCGCCGGGTCGCCGCACACGGCAAAGGCCTTCCCCCGCAACTCCGGATTATGCAACGCCTCCACCGCGGCGAAGAAACTGTTAAGGTCGCTGTGCAGGATGACTCTGTCTGCCACGATTAATTATATCACGGGTTTTTTATATTCGAACACTTCACTGACACTTTTTCACAAAAAATATTTTGTGTTGGGGATTTTAATATCCAAGTACCGCATGTAAGCCGTGTTCAAATCCACATCGCTTTCAATGTCATAACCCAACTCCATAAGCAGCTTGGAAAAGTATTCTGTAAATATTCCGCGGTGGCACGCCGCAGGCGTGACGGAGTGGTCTTCGCCAAGGTGGTCCAATGCCTCCAACACCCGCGCTGTTAACAAAAACCCCGCACCATGACACTGTGCTACCACCTCGCAAATGGCACATGCCAAATAAAACCGTTTGATGTCTTTAGTAATATTGTGATTAGTCTGTAACACATGCGCCCCGACCAATTTGTGACCGATAACGGAAAACTCCGCGATAGTGAAAAGTTGCACCGCGCTTTTTAACTTCGCGTTTGGCTTTAACGCCCCCACAGCGGTAACGGTTTTCAAGCCCGCGGCGGTCAAAATCCGCACCCGCACATCGGCTTCTTTAACTTTGTCGGTTTTGACAACAATGCCGATAATAACTTCAGTATTTTTCATGCACTAAGTTTCTCCCAAAGGTCCCCCTTCAAGGAAGGGGGTGGCGCGCCGCAGACGCGACGGGGGATGTGAATAAAGTTTGCTCGCACGTAAATACTATACCATATGATTGACCTTTCAAAAACACTTCTTGAACTTTTTGAACACACGGGCGAAATCGGATATTATAACTTGCTTCGCGCAATCGAGAACGATGTGGACAACCCGGAAAAATAATTCAACAAAATTTTGAAAAATCCGAAAAAAATCGGTTGACAGTATATACGACGACGACGACGTAAACTTCTTTATCACAAAATATTGTGGATAAGGAGGAATATATGGATAAAAAGAAGAGTGTGCTGACGAAAGAAGGTGCTGCGGACAACAGGTCACGGCTGGGAGAGATGCTTGATTTTGCAGCGGCGACGTTAGATGATGCGAAAAATGCGATTGCGGGAAAAATAAGTAACGAACGGGGTCTAGCTGGAAAAGAAGTTATTGAAAGTATTGCCGTGGGCATCTATGGTGCGCTTTTGTATGGTGCCGGTATGTTTTATGGAGCAGTATACGGACCTACTGAATTTAAAGATAAAGATTTTATGGTAAAAGAGTATACTCATCGAATTGCAATTCATTACAACCTGACTGAAGAAGAGGCTAACGCAGAAGTCGCGAAAGCAATGGAGAGATATAGGCAATTGCAAAATGATGACAGTAAGAAAATTAGTGAAAAAGCATACCCAACAACTCTGGTTAAAACCGCCGATGAAATGGCAAAACAATACGGCGTTGAATAACCATTGATTTTTAAGTCGTTTAGTGTTATAATGTAGTGTGAGAATTGGACTGCATAATCATTCGCTATTTTCTGACGGCAGACAAACTATTGAACAAACCCAAAACCTCTCCCGCAAAAAACCCCAACCGAACAGTTCCACGCAGAAACAAACTCCTACAGTTCCCCTCTAAATTAGAGGGGTGGCACGGCGAAGCCGTGACGGGGTGTGTTAATCTTGTGGCATCGCGAAGCGATGACGGGGTGTGTTAATCTTGTGGCATCGCAAAGCGCGGCCGGGGTGTGTTAATCTTGTGGCACTGCGCAGCGGTGACGGGGTGGTTTTAAGAAGGTACATTACCGCATGAAAGAAAAATCCCGTTTTGTAACACATTTGTAGTCGAGAGTATCTTTGAAACGGTTGCCGGTTAACTAGTCTTAGTGATATAATTTCTTATGCCAAAAAGTAAAAACAAACAAGACAACAAAATTATTGTCTACCAAGACGAAAACGGAGTGACGAATATTTCGGTGCGTTTTGCCGATGAGGATTTGTGGCTTTCACAGGCGCAGATAGCGGAGATTTATGATACCAAAAAACAAAACATCAGTTACCATATTCAAAACATTTTGGCTGACGGAGAGTTGCCGGAAATTTCAGTTGTCAAAGAATTTTTGACAACTGCCGATGATGGCAAAGATTACAAAACAAAGTTTTATAATTTGGATATGATAATCGCACTTGGATATCGAATTCAGTCGCAAATCGCAACACGATTCCGTCAATGGGCAACCAAGCGCTTGCACGAGTATATCCAAAAAGGTTTCACAATGGACGATGAGCGGTTGAAGCAAGGTGGCTCTCGATACTTTCGTGAATTGCTACAACGCATCAGAGATATTAGGTCAAGCGAACGAAACTTTTATCAACAAGTAACCGACATCTATGTGACCTCTATTGATTATAATCCCAAAGCAGATTTGACAAAAGAATTCTTTGCAACGGTACAAAACAAATTGCATTACGCAGTCCACGAGAACACGGCCGCCGAAATCGTATATCGCCGAGTTGACAACGAAAAGCCACTTGTCGGCATGACAAATTTCCGTGGTAAATACATAACCAAAGATGATGTAAAGATTGCCAAGAATTATCTCAGCGAAACTGAATTGCAACGGCTTAACTTGCTTGTGTCAGGTTATTTGGATTTTGCTGAATTACAAGCCATAGAGCAAAAATCAATGACAATGCAAAATTGGATAGAATTTTTAGATAGACAAATCATCGCATCGCAACGAAAACTCCTTATGGACAAGGGCAAAATCTCGCATCAACAGGCAGTCGAAAAAGCCGAGGCAGAGTTCGCAATCTATCGCGAAAGGGAAATGAAGCAACTTGTAAGCGACTTTGACATGGCAATTAAACTTCTTGCCGATAATAAGGGCAAAAAAGGTTCTTAAAATAAAGTTTTACTTTGCTGGTTTGAAAGTTGTTGATAAAGTTGGCTTGAGATGTTATAATTGGCATTATGAAAGCAATGTATCTTCTATGCGTTAACCCACCTTCCCGAAACCCAAAACCTCCCCGCAAAAAACCCCAACCGAACAGTTCCACGCAGAAACAAACTCCTACAGTTCCCCTCTAAATTAGAGGGGTGGCACGCCGCAGGCGTGACGGGGTGTGTTAATCTCCTTTGAAGGGGTAACAAGCCCAAAGGGCTTGACGGGGTGTGTTAATCTTGTGGCACCGCCGTAGGCGGTGACGGGGTGTGTTATGTGACAAGCGCCGCGAAGCGATGACAGGGTGTGTTAATCTCCTTTGAAGGGCTTGACTGGGTGGTTTTAAGAAGGTACATTACCGCATGAAAGAAAAATCCCGTCTTGATTATATCCGCAACTTCTGCATCGTCGCACACATCGACCACGGCAAATCAACCCTTGCCGACCGCTTGATTGAGTACACAGGGACGGTCCAAAAACGCGACATGTCCGCACAACTTCTTGATTCCATGGACCTTGAACGCGAACGGGGCATCACGATTAAACTGACCCCGACCCGAATGTTTTATGATTACCGCGGAGAACGATATACCCTAAATTTAATAGATACCCCCGGGCATGTGGATTTTACTTACGAGGTGTCAAGGTCGTTGGCTGCGTGCGAAGGCGCACTCCTTATCGTCGACGCCGCCCAAGGGGTCGAGGCGCAAACCCTCGCCAACGCATATCTCGCCATAGATAACGGGTTGGAAGTCGTGCCCGTCATCAACAAAATCGACCTGCCCGCCGCAAACCCAGAGAAAGCTCGCCAAGAAGTAAAAGACATCATCGGCATAGATGCAAGCCTTGCCCCGCTTATAAGCGCGAAAGAAGGCATCGGAATAGAAGATGTGTTGGAGCAAATAATTACGCTGTTGCCGCCTCCAAAAGTTTCTGCGCACCAAGAAACTCTCACAGTTCCCCTTTCAATGAAAGGGGTGGCGCCGCCGCAGGCGGTGACGGGGTATGTTAAATCCGATAACGAGACGGGATTTTTACGCGCCCTCATCTTCGACTGCTACTACGACAATTACAAAGGAAGTATCTGTTTCGTCCGCATTTTCGACGGTTCTGTCCGCAAAGGCGACAAAATACTTTTCATGGCAACCAACAAGCAATACGATGTGGTGGAAGTCGGCGTCTTCACCCCGAAACAACTTGCGGTGGATTGCCTTCAAGCCGGCGATGTCGGCTACATAATGGCATCAATCAAAACGGTAAGCGACATTCGTGTGGGAGATACAATCACGCTTGCGAAAAATCCCGCAAAGACGGCATTACCCGGCTACAAAGAAGTCAAACCCGTTGTTTTCAGCGGACTGTTTCCCGTCGACGGCGACAGATACAACGATTTGAAAGACGCGCTTGATAAATTAAAACTAAATGATTCAAGTTTGGAATTTTCTCCCGAAACTTCGGGTGCGTTAGGGTTTGGTTTCCGTGTGGGATTCTTGGGGCTTTTGCACATGGAAATTATTGCGGAACGGCTTGAACGCGAATTCAACCTTGACCTCATCACCACCGCACCAAGCGTCAATTACCGCGTGACCAAAACAGGAGGCGGGACATCGGGTGCCCCGATTGTGCTAGATATATCCAACCCATCTAACATGCCGCCGCCAACCGAAATCGCATCGTTGGAAGAGCCTTACGTCGCCATGGACATTTTTACCCCGCAAGAATACATCGGCGCATTGATGGACCTTGCCACCGGCAAACGCGGTGTGTTTTTAGGCATGGAGTATGCAAGTGCTTCCCGCGTAACTTTGAAGTTCAACATCCCGCTTAACGAAATTGTGTACGATTTTTTTGACAAGTTGAAAAGCTGTTCCCGCGGATATGCTTCACTTGATTACAAAACCCCCACTAAAGGCACCATAAACCCCAACGGTACAACGTTCTCGGACGGCGGTTATTTGCGCAGCGACCTTGTAAAAATGGACATTTTATTGAACGGTCAGCTATGCGATGCGTTGTCGCTGATCGTCCACCGCGACAGCGCCTATGAAAAAGGCAAGGCAATCGTTGAAAAATTAAAAGATGTCATTCCGCGCCAGCAATTCGAAGTCCCTATCCAAGCCGCAATCGGTCAAAAAATCATCGCCCGCGAAACTGTCAAAGCTATGCGAAAAGACGTCTTGGCGAAATGTTACGGGGGCGATATTACCCGAAAGCGCAAGCTTCTTGAAAAGCAAAAAGAAGGCAAGAAAAAGATGCGGATGCTTGGCAATGTCGAGGTGCCGTCGGAAGCCTTCATTTCGATACTGAAGATTTAGGTGATATGAAACCGCTGTCGATTTACGTACATATCCCGTTTTGTGAAAAGAAATGCCCCTATTGCGATTTTGTGTCGCGTGAAGGCGGCGACCATGTTGTGTATGTAAAAAAGGTTTGCGATGAAATAAAAAAGTTCCCCTCCTTCATGGAGGGGTGGCGCGCTGATAAGCGCGACGGGGTGGTTCACTCTGTTGAAACGATTTACTTTGGAGGGGGGACGCCGAGTTTCATTGATGCGGGGCTGATTTCGGATATTTTGCAGACGGTGCGGGAGAGTTTTACCGTCGCACCCGATGCGGAAATATCGATTGAGTGCAATCCCAATTCACTGACGCGTGAAAAGTTGCAAGTTTATCGCGACTGCGGGATTAACCGTATTTCAATAGGGGTACAAAGTTTCAATAATCGCACACTGCGCACTCTTGGCAGGTTGCACAACGCAAAACAGGCTAAAGCGGCGGTAAAACTTGCATGTAAGTCTTTTCCGAACGTGAGTATAGATTTAATGCACTCGGTGCCTAATGCAAATTACAAATTACGAATTACAAATTACAAATTATTGAAAAAGATTAAACATGTGTCGGCGTATGCTTTGACTTCAGACAGGTATACAGAAGTCAGCGATGAAAAGAGTATCAAAGAACAGCAAAGAATTGAAAAACGGCTTGGTAAGTTGGGTTTTGATAAGTATGAAATTTCAAACTTCGCACGCCCGGGCTTTGAGTGCCGCCATAATGTGGTGTATTGGACTTGCGGCGATTGGCTCGGGTTTGGGGAAGGGGCGGAGTCGCATTTTGGCGAGGAGTGGAGCAATAACGACCGTATCATGATGGGAATGCGTATGGTGAGGGGTGTTTCATGCGAGCTTTTATCGGATAAAAGACAAGCGGTCGAGGAACTTGTGAGAAAAGGGCTTGTGAAGGTCGAGAATGGTTATGTAAAATGTACGGAAAATGGATTCTTGCTTAACAACTATGTTATCAATTCATTGATTTAGGTATTGACAAATCCTATTGAATGCGGTATCATGCTGGTATGAAAAAAAGAACATTAACAATAACAATGCAGGATATAGAGATTCGTGCCCTTGGGGAGCAGCTTTTCGAGATTTCAAAAAAACCGGGTTGGTTTGCGGGAATGAAAGATATTAACTCCACGTTTTTTAATACAATTGACAGATTAGCGAAGGTGCGCGGTGTTGAAATTGAGGATATTATAAAGGCTTTGGGTTATGAAATTGATGATTTTGCGATGACCGTCCAAGGTAAGGCTGCTCCGATTGCGGAAGAAAAAGCAAGCGGGGATGCGGTAGAAGAAAGGGAACAGAGATTGAGGGAAGATTTACAAGCATACATTGCAGAGCACGGCAGTCTTGATAGGATAAGTATCTTAGATGATAATCTATATCAACGCACGCTAAGCCTTGCAAGAGCTTATGGTGTTAGTGTGCGCGAGTTAGTGGATTACTTTGGTTTCAAGTTCAACAGAGGTGTCGGGTTCAGCAAAGGGGAAAATGCGGCAGCTATCGCCAAATTACAAGCCGAAGTGGCTGCTTTCATGGGCGATAACGGCGGGACTTTGAAAAACCTTTCGCAAAAAGATAATGCGCTGTATGTGCGAATCAAGTATTATTCAAAGCTGATGGATTTAACGGTAGGTGATTTCATTTGTGATGTGCTGGAAATTGAATACGCAGGATATGGAAAATCAAAGGGGGCGACGATTGAGAAGGAGCAGGCACTTAAAAAGGAGCTTCAAGCATATGTTGAAAAGCATGGCAGTCTTTACAAGTTGAGTGTTAAAAACCCTTCTTTATATGTGCGTGCACAAAGACTTGCCGATGAAAGCGGCGAGGAATTGTCGCAGTTTATCAAACGTCTTGGCTTTGAATACGCGGGGAGGAAAAAGGCCGAGGTTACGGTGGTCAAGAACCTTGGGATAAAAGCCCCTGTGGCGGCAGAGCAGGCAAAACTCGAAGAAAGAACACCGGCAGCAGAGCAGCAGGTCGCGGAGGTCAGTGTTGCGTCGGAAGGTTTCGAGGACATAACACCCGATAAGTATGCGGACCTTGAAATTCCCGTATGTGACCTTAAAATATACCGCGAGCATTTGCCCGAGGGCGGCGCATATACCGCACCTTATTTGGGATACAATTTTTATCTTGGGTTTGTTTCAAAGAACGGCATACATTTTGGAGTAGCAAAAAACGGCAACCTTATACCGCTTCTTCCGCCCTGCGCAATCAGGAGTGAAATTTATGTGGAGGATAGGGCGAAACTTAGAAGCTTTTATGAAAAACTCGGTTTCAATCTTGACCGGTCTTTTGCTACTTACCGTGCGGCGAGGCAATACGATTCATCGGAAGCAGTAGCGGTAATGGTGGAATATGATGACGGCGGCGCTTGGAACAAACAAGGCAAAGACGTTATAACGGGCAAAGAATTGCTTATAATCGCGGAAGTCATAAACAAGCAATCCGAAGAAATTGAAAGAAAGTTTTGGGACGAGTTGGATAAAAGTGAAAAAAGCGCAAACGGAATTTACAGCGACATACAGAGCGAGGCGAATAAGTGTGGAAAAGCCTATGAGGCTGAAAAGAAAACAAAGCTGTCGGAAGAAATTCTTGAACGGCGGCGAGAACAGCTTGCCAAGGATTTGCGCGATTTATTGAGCCCGATAAAGTAAAGGCTTGATATTCAATTTTTCGTGATTAAGTATATAAAACTGGTATAAAAAAGGGTATTTACAAGGCTTTTCGTAATATGATAAATTACGTGCATGGAAAAAAGAAAATCGTTTGATACGACTGTTTGGGAAGGGAGTAGAGTGCCTACGCGAGTGGGTTTTTCTGCCCGCAAGTTAGGAAAGCATAGTGAGATGTTAATGGATTTCAATCACATTATGAAAAACAGGGGAAAGACCCGTTAAACACGTTTGACACTTCGTCGCACGTGTGGTACGGTGCGAAGGAGTTTATATGAAAACAAAACAGGGGAAAACTAAGAAGAAGTCCGCGCGGGGGCTTGGGTATTATTTAAAACAGCACAAGGGCGGGGTTACGGGATATGTTGTGGCTTTGACGCTTTCCCAGGCACTTAACGTGGCGGCGGTGTTTTTGGCAGCGTTTTTCCTTGCCGAGTTGGTGGAGGGAAGCTTTGACACGGCGATTGTGTATTTGTTGGCGGGGGCGGTGTGTTTGGTTGCCAACAAGTTGGTTTATTTCGTATACGGCGCGATTTATTACAAGTTGTTCGCGCAAATTTCATTCAAGATAAAGACTGATTTAAGTTCAAGGGCGTTCGAGATTTCATCGCGGGCTTTTTCCGGAACGGCATCGGGGATATTTATCAACAGGATTAATTACGACCCGGAAAGCGCTTTGAGTGCGGTTGATGATGTTTTGGAACATGTTATGGCTATTTTGTCAGTGGTTGTTACTTTGGGTTATATTATTTTTAATAATTGGGTGATTGGGCTTATTTTTGTTGGTGCGCTTGTGTTTTTGTTTTTCTTTGAAAACATCAAAAACAAGGTTTTTGCAAGGAACGAAAAAATCCATAAAAAAGCGGCGGAACGGGCAACAAGTCTTACCGCCGAAATTGTCCGGTCGGAAAGAGATATCAAGTCGTTGAACCTTGAAGGCAAGTTGAAGGTTCTTGCAAGCGAAAAATACGGTGACCAGACCCGAAAGGCAAGGAAAACAAAGATGACCAATTATACGTTTTGGTCGGCGAGGAACGTAATAGTCCAAACAGTATTGGCGGCGGCACTTTTGGTGGGAATATTCTTGGTGCGGGATTACAGAATGACTATGGCTGCGTTTTTGTTTGTTTATACTAACCGCGCGTCGTTCGAGGGGTTTGCTTGGAATTACGGGCGCGTGCGGGAACAGATTACCGTTGTGAAAGTTTCGTCGGGGCGAATGTTTGAAATCTTTGACGAGGAAAAGTTTCCGATTGAAAAGTTTGGTGATGCAGATATAGAATTAAAGGGCGAAGTCGAGTTTCGCAATGTGGACTTTTGCTATATCGATGATGTGATTAGGGAAGATGATGGCGAGGTAATAAGTTCTCCCGCTAAAAACCCCCGCCGCCCGGAGGAAGAGAATAAAACATATAAGAAAGTTTTTGACAAGCTAAGTTTCAAAATTCCCGCCAATAAGACCGTCGCCTTTTGCGGTAAAAGCGGAAGCGGAAAGACAACGATTTTAAGTCTTATCAATAAACTTTTCGATGTTGACGGCGGGGAAGTCTTGTTGGACGGGGTTGATATAAAAACGCTTAGCAAGGCCACCTTGCGCGACGGGATTTCGCTTGTGAACCAGTTCCCGTATATCTTTAACACGACTATTAAAGAAAACTTGTTGATGGCGAACAAAGCGGCGACTGATGCCGAAATCCACGAAGCGGCAAAACAGGCAAGTTTGCATGATTTCATTTTATCATTAAGGAAAGGCTATGACACAAAGGTCGGCGAGGGCGGTATCAAGTTAAGCGGCGGGCAAAAGCAAAGACTTGCGATTGCGCGGGCGCTTTTGCGGAAAAGTAAAATCATTTTGTTTGACGAATCGACATCAAGTCTTGATAACACGACCCAAAATGAAATTAAAGAAGCAATCGGGAAGTTAAGCGGCGGGCATACCGTTGTCATTGTGGCGCACCGGCTTTCGACCATTAAAAATGCGGATATTATTTTTTACCTGGAGGATGGCAAGGTTGTGGCGCAAGGGCCGTTCAAGACACTTGTGAAAACTTCCGCGGGGTTCAAGGAATTCTTCGAGGCGGAATTGGCGGAGTAATTTTTTGTTTGCCTATATTTGCAAAGAGTGCAATAATTGAAACATGAAAAAGGATTTGCAATCAATTCTTTGCCCCAAATCCGTCGCGGTAATCGGGGCATCAAAACGACCGGGCAGCGTCGGCAACGAGATTTTGAAAAACATCATCGTTAACAAGTTCAACGGGGCGGTTTACCCGGTGAATTTGAATGAACCCGAAATCTTGGGCTTGCGGTGTTACAAATCGGTTTTGGAAATCCCGGGTGCCGTGGATTTGGCGGTGATAATCGTACCGGTGCAGGCGGTTGTCGCGACCCTGGAACAATGCGGACAAAAAAAAGTCAAGGGCGCAATAATTATTTCCGCGGGATTCAAAGAAGTCGGGGGAGAAGGCCGCGATTTAGAACAACAGGTCTTAACAACCGCACGCAAACACGGAATCACTATTTTGGGGCCGAATTGTTTGGGTGCCATAAACACCAATCCCAATGTGCAGTTCAACGCGACGTTTGCACCCTTGCCGGCACGGCGGGGGTCTATCGGATTTGCTTCTCAATCGGGTGCGCTTTGTGCGGGGATTATTAATATGTTGCCGACGCTGAACGTGGGTTTGGCGCATATGCTGTCGCTTGGAAATCAAGCCGACATTGTGGCAAGTGACGTTATGAATTATTGGCAAAACTCCGCCGACGTGGGGCAGGCGTTCTTTTACTTGGAAGGCATAGACAATCCGGCAAGCTTTCAACGGGAAGCGGCAGCCTTGACGGCAAAGAAGCCCGTTATCGTAATAAAATCGGGGCGAAGTAACGAAGGCGCGAAGGCTGCTGCATCGCATACCGGGTCTTTGGCGGGCGCAGATGTGGCGCACCAGGCTTTGCTTGATTCATGCGGCGCAATACGCGAGGATAATTTACGCGATGCATTCAACACCGCGATGGTTTTTGACAAATGCCCGATTCCAAGGGGAAACAGGGTTGCGGTTGTGACCAATTCCGGCGGGCCGGGGATTTTGGTTACCGATAAAATTGTCGAACATGGATTAAAATTGGCAGATTTGAGTGAAAGTACTAAAAATTTCTTGCGCGGTAAATTAATGCCGCAAGCGTCGGTTAATAATCCGGTTGACACTATCGCGGCGGCAAGCGTCGAGCAATACGCCTTTGCGATGGACGCGGTTCTTGCCGACCCCAATGTTGATATGCTTATAGTGATTTACTTATACGTCACGGGACGAAACGACATCGCTATTTTGCAAAATCTTAATGCGTTCAAGAAAAAATATCCGACTAAGCCTATTTTGGGCGTATTTATGACGGAAGAAGATTTCAATGCGCGTGTGACAGTGGAAGTCCCTCAAAACAATGTAGCGTATTTCAGCTTTGTGGAAGATGCGGCATTAGGGCTGAAACGGTTGTATGACCGCGGTGTATATCTGAACAGCCTTAAGACGAAGCCACCAGTAATTAATGCGAATAAAGCCACCGCGATGGGGATTATCAAAAATGCAATGGCGCGGTTTGAACGGGAACCGGCTTGTAACAAGACCTTGACCACATTTGAGTCTATGGAGGTTTTCCGAAGTTACGGGCTGCCCGTACCGAAGTACGCGCTTGTGCGGTCTGAACAAGAGGTATTGGCAGCAGCCGCAAAAATTGGATTCCCCGTGGTGTTGAAAATAAGCAGTTACGTACAAAGCCACAAAACCGATTCGGGCGGCGTGGTGTTGAATATCCAAAGCAACGAACAATTAATCGCCGAATACCGAAGGCTTGCTGTGCGTGATGCTTTGGAAGGGTTGTTTGTCATGGAACAAATCAAGGGGTCGCGCGAATTCGTTGCGGGCATATCTTCTCCATTTGAAGATTTGCATATGTTAACTGCCGAAGGCTGCAAGGTTCTTGGAAGCGAAGCTCCCAAGGTTCTTATGTTCGGGCTTGGCGGGATTTTTATCGAGGCGTTGAACGAGGTTAAGTTTGTCACTTTGCCTTTGACCTCTGCCGGGTGTGATAAGTTATTGCATAGCGGGAAACTTGAAAAATTGCTGGGGGTTGTGCGTGGTATGGGCGCGATTGATGAAGGAAAACTTAAAAATATCTTTTATACGCTTGATAGGTTTATTGCCGATTTCCCAAATATCGCGGAACTTGACATGAATCCGATAATGGCGGACAAAGCGGGAAACTTGATAGTCGTTGATGCCAGAATTGCTGTGAAGTAGTTTCGAAAATTTTTGAAAATAATTTATTTTTTGTGTAAAAATCGTTTGACAAATCTATTAAGGGAATAGATAGTTTATATATGCAAAAACTATTAAACAGCATGTTTTGCATGGCTTAAAAATACCGAAGTGGGGGAGGTGATGAAAAAACTTTGTTTCGTTTTAACGCTTAGCATGTTTGCGTAGTTAAAAATGTGCACAAAAAAACTAAAGGAGAAAAAAATACATGAGAAACAACAAAAAAACACTTACCGCAATGCTTGTCGTGTTTTCTTTTATACTTTGCATAGGTGTCGTTTACGCGGTTACCATTGCCACGCTTACAATCGGCGGTTCGGCATCAGTAGGTGATAAACTAAGCGTTGCCATTACAAGAACAGGTTTGTCAGCGGACACCGATGTAAGTTGGGGTACGCCTGGTTCTAGCTCAATAACTGTTAGTGTGATACTTGACGGAACTACCCAGAAAGCCTGCACATTCAACCTTACAAATGTTGGAAACGTTGATGCTACACTTTCTGCTTCGGCCATTTCAATCGTATATGGGAATAGCGGAGCAGATTCGACTCACATTGCAGTAACAGGTCTTGCCAGATCTAATGTTGCAACAGCAGTCAATGCTGCCGTCGGTGCACCCGGTGGTGATGTTTTACATGTCGGCGGTGTGTCAGACACGATTACTTTCTATGTTGCAGGAACAAGTGCTTCGGTGCCTACCGGAACTTATACTTTCACAATTACATTTGACTTTGAAGCCATTTAACCTGGAGAAGTGCAGATGAAAAGCGGAACGGGGATTAAACGGGCCATAGTCGCAATTGCCGTGCTTGTTTGCATGGGCACGGCTTACGCCGCCCTTTCGACAAATGCAAAAGTTAACGGCTATGCCATGATTAACCCCGAGGCAAAGATGGAAATTGTGTTGGAATCCGATAATGGTTCGGTAGTGAACCGACGGGCAGGCGAATCGATTGGATACACGGGGTCGGATAAACTTTCGGTTTCGTATCATGTGTTCCTTATCGAGCCCAATGATTTACGTCAAATCCGGTTCAAATTGCACAACACCGGCGATCTCCCCGCACAAGTAACGGGCATGTCGACCACAAATGCCGTAAGCCCGTACAGCGTCGGCGGACAATTACCGGAAGGAATTTTCATACAAACGCCAAGCTTTTCGGGGATTACATTTCCACCAAGCAATAATCCATATCCGCAAGATTTCATTATGACAATTGGGTGGCTGCCCAACAACAATGAAGTCTATTTTCCGATAGCCTTTGAACTTTCTGTAACTACAACGCTGGAGTATTCAATCTAAAAAATAAACAAAAGGAGGGAGATTGTCATGAAAAAAGCGCTTAAACGATGCTTAATCTCGGCTTACATTGTGATGACACTTTCCCTCGGTATTGTTTATGCGGCGACATCGGGGACGTTGGGATACCTTGGGTCAATTTGGATTCAACATTATGACCCGACTGCGGTTACGTTCCAAATGATGCCGGTTACGAATGCACAAAACTATTATTTCTCGGCAACAATGCCTGGGGTGCTTGATTTGACCGAGGAAGCATGGCTTGGCACCACGTTCTCGTTGAACTTGTTAAAATCCGGTGCGGGCGGAAACAATGCACCGTCTTTGTATATCGAACTTATAAATACTACCACAAAAGCATGGGTTTATTGTGGTACAAACCGTGCGAACATAGCAAGCCAAACCATTGCAACACCTGTCGCAGGCGGAAGCGGTCCATGGAGCAACGGCAACGTATACGTCACAACGGGTCAAGCCCAGCCTATTTTCCAAAACCCCGCAACTGTACGCGTGTTCACATACGCAGATAACGAAGGTCACCCCGCACAAGGCAGTGTTAGCGCAAACGGCACGGCACCTATTATAATTTATCCCAACCAGCGCGCCGGAATAGTTATTGCCTTCAACGGCCAGCCCAGACCGACGTTTAGCGAAACCTTTTGGTTCAACGTATTTTTTAAGCCGCACAACATTGTTTACAACGCAACCCCTCAAAACCCCAACGCACCGACAACATTGGGCACCGAAATCACTGAAGCGGACTTAAGCCGGTTCAGTTTCGTCGGATTGATGGCAGGGACCAATGCACTTCCCGCCAATCCCGCAGGCAACGCAGTCCCAAGCGGATTGTCGCCGGCATACACATTTTGGTGGAAAAAGAATTTGACAAATTCGGCAAACACCGTTTACAACACTGTAAACGATTACGGATTCGAATATCCGTGGGAGGTTTAAAAGGACAAAATGAAAAACAAGCTTTTGTTTAACTTTACAATATTGCTTGTTATGGCACTTGTTCAAGTGTCCACATTTTTCCTGCCGCGAAACCTTAACACAATTTATTTCGCCGCCATTAGGCCGGTGACATATCTTGTCCTTGTAACCTTAACTTTGCTTGTTATCGGGATAAACTTCGGTTTCAACAAGAAAAAAGACACCGCCACCTTGGTTTTGATTTTCGGGGTAGTGTTGTATGTCGGAATGTTGTTCTTTGTCGGGTTTTTTGAAAACTTCGGGAGAAACCCGATGCTGCCAAGCTGGACTCGATTCTTTATTAACCTTTGGCATTATGTTCCGTTTGTAATCTGCAGCGAAGTAATCCGATACCAAATCATCAAAAACACCGATACAAAATACAGACCGCTTATGATATTCGCGGTTGTTTTGGTCTTTAGTTTCGTGATGATGGAAAACCTTAACAACGCGCAATTTTTTAACAGGGTAGGACAAGTAGATTATTTAATGACAACTATGTTGCCTATTGTGGTTATTAACTTCTTCCTGACGTACATTTGCACAAGCGGTTCGTTGACGGGAATTATCCTGTTCCGTGCCGCGTTTTCGCTGATTCCCGTACTTGTGCCGATTTTACCAAACATTACACCGATACTTTTAAGTATTTTGATTTACGTTGATGTCTTTATTATGTTTATCCTTTACGACAAGTTTGTTTATGATTCCGCAAACAAGGAACGAAGAAGGCTGAAATCTTACAGCTGGAGGGGCTATATCATCCCGGGTTTATTGCTTGTAATGCTTGTAACCTTTGGTTTTGGAATATTGCCGATTATGCCTGTCGCGGTTGCATCGAACAGTATGAAAGGTTCATTTGCCCGCGGCGACATTGTCATTGTGAAAAAACTCGATACCGCACACGCCGAAAAAACTCTCCAAATAGGGGATATTATCCAATACAAATCAAACAACATTGAAATCATCCACAGAATCGTCGGAGTCACGGTGGATTACAATGGAAATATACAATACGTGACTAAAGGCGATAATAATGAATCGTCGGATTTGCTGCCCGTAAAACCAAGCCAAGTCGTGGGGGTTGCAAAAAATACTATTCCGGTGCTTGGCTATCCCGCGGTATGGCTTACGGAGTTCATAAGGAGTTAAAATGGCGAACAAAACATTTGTAAAACGAAAAATAGTGCTGCTGCCTTTGGCGATTGCAAGCATCCTGGCAATCGCGGTGACGGTAACGCTTTTTAGCCGGTACGTGTTTGACTGTGTGACGGTGGAAAATTCCACCCGGGTTACGGTTAATAACTCAATAAAATATAACGTTCATTACGATGAAATCTTGAATGATAACGCGGGCGAACCTTTGTTTGACAACCCCATCCGAAGCATGAACGACCCGTTCTATTTGCTGTCATTAACGGAATACATACTAATCGATAACGAAGTTGACATAGAATTAAGCAAAGAACTCAAGTTTGATTATGTCTATAAAGTAAAAACCTCCTTCAAAATCCGCCAAGGCAACAATAGCAACTCGATAATCACTCCCCAGGTTCGCGACCTTGTCGAAATAAAAGGTTCGGGCGAATCCGACAAGTTCGCGCTTAAACTGTCGGAAGAGCCGGGCGGCAAACTAAAAATCGAACTTGCCGAATACGAAAGTATTTACGAAAACTTTAAAACCCTTGCGAACCTTTCCGCCGAACTTGCCGTAAGTTTTGAAATAACAATCAACAGCGACGATTTCGACAAACCCCTGACTGTTTCGCGCGGAATGACAATACCCATTCAACATGAAGCATACGCTATAAACCTCACCGGTAACGCAACCGTCGAAAAAGACATTCCCGAACGCCAAATCCGATTCCCCGGTATACCGATAACCGTGGGCGCCGCGGCACTTTTGGTTGCCTTGGTGGCAATAAGCGTGCTTTCAATTCGTGAAATGACCCTTGATGGCGACAGATTCAAAAGAACAGTAAACAGAATCACACGTAAGCACAGCAACGACGTGGTTATGGCTGCCACTTTCCCCGAACTAAAAAACGACACCGTTGTGGAAGTCAAAAATTTCAAAGAACTCATCAAATTCTCGCAAAACCTTTGCAAACCAATCGTTTATACCGAGAACCACGACTCGGGATTGTTCTATATAATCTGCGACAACATGGTTTACCAATACGAAGTAAAAAAGGACAAACTTCCCGAAACTCGAATCGGACCGGAAGTCGTTCATCTTGGCCCCCAACCGGAACCAAAACCCGAACAGGAAACTCAACCGGAATCAAAGCCCGAGCCGCAAATAGCCGCACCCGTGCTGCCCAAAAGATCGCGCAAAGCTGTTGCCGAACCCGTCCAACCCGAACCGGCCGTTGAACAACCTGTAACGGAAGAACCAACAGAGCAATTCGTTGAAGAACCACCTGCACCCGCACCAGCCGAAGAAGAAAACATCGACGAAATTTTAAAAAAATGGGCACCGCCGAAAGATGAATGAAAAATGTGCAAAAAACAGTTGACATAGTTTCTTCCAACCCTTAAGGTGAAACTACCCAAAGGGAGGGGGACAAATGAAACAAATACTAAGAAGCATGATTGTAATGGCTGTAATCGTACCGCTTGTGTTCGTGATGGTCGCGTGCGGAGGTAACGGCAGAGATGGACTGTACAAACTTGACACGGTGAAAATTGATGGAGCGACTATCATTTCGGGAGGAGACATTGATGCTGAATTCCTGGCGGCGTTTCTTGAAGCAAGCGGGAACCTTGGAATCCCATTTGATTTGGGGCTTAGCTTTGAAGATCTGGAAGAAATCCTGCCCATGCTTGGTTCAATGCTTGACATGATAAAGGTCCGAGTTTCCGGCAATAAAGTTGGTTTTGTGATAAAAATGAATCTTTCCGACATGTATGAATTAAGCGGTCAGAAAGAAAAAGATGAGAAAAATGACAGAGGCGATGACTCTCCGGACATGACTATTTCAGTTGAAATCGTGCTGGAAGCAAAATTCGACAAAAACGGCAATGCCACAAAATACAAAGCCGTTGACGGAAAAGAATACGATATGCCCGAATTCCTTTCGATTAACATCAAAGGCGGCAAAGTAACAATTTCTTTGACAATCCCGGCTTACGTGTGCGATGATTGTGAAGACGACGCCGACGAAGATTGCAAAGATTGTGAAGATGAATTCAAAATCGAACTCGTATTCAAAAAGTAATTAGAATACCTAAAAGAAGCGCAACCATAACAGTCCGGTTGCGCTTTTTTTTGTAAAAATTCGGCAAAAACTTTCAAAAAACGTTTGACAAGTTAAATAACAGGTATTAGTATCTTAATAGACTTTAAAAAAAGTCAAAAAAACAAAGGAGGAAAACCAGATGAAAATAGCAAAATACGTTGTTTCCACATCGGCTATTGTGATTCTAGCTATGGGTCTTGCATTCGTACTCATGAGCGGAATCGTAATCGGCGCAGAAACCTCGATGTCAGTAGAGAGCAAATCTCTCAAAACAAACTACAATATCCAAGTCAAGGCGGAAAAAGAAAGACACAAGGCAAGAATGGACGGAGGTGAATACTTTGTTTACACACCAACCGAGGTAAACAATGTGATTACGTCATATGCTATTACATCTACTGTAGTTGAAAAGGAAACCACAGCAATCACAAATGCTCTTTCAGCTACTGTCGCATTGAATGCATACCTTAAAGCTGCTAAAGATGCTGGGGTAGAGGGTGGTACCGGGTTTACAAACCAAGCGAATAAAGATGCACGCATCAAGCTGGTTGAAGATGCAATTGCTGCCGAGAAACTTGCTAACAAGGTAACACTTGATACACTCAAGAAAACTTATGATGCCAAACGTAACGCAGGCGAAGCCACAGGTAAAGGCAGACTTTCAAGCGCATTTACCAAAAAGACTGCGGTTAATACTGGTATTGCTGGTGCCCATGAAAAGTTTACTCTTTCCCCAATGGGTGCAATGATGATTACCGGCTTGATACTTACCTTCATCGGTGGAGCACTGGTTGTCACCGGCGTGATTTTGAAAAAACGCGAAGGTAACGAACCTGCAAAGAAAAAAGCCGCGTAACAACTAAACAATAACAAACAAATGAATGCGCAAGAAAGCGGCAGACACTGTCGCTTTTTTGTTGTTGACAAACCGGCCAATAAATATTAATAATAAATATCCAAAAGGGGGAACTATGGAAAAAAAAGTAACAAAAGCGGGAACAACAGCCGCAAAACCGGCGGCAAAACCAACGATGGCAACGGCGTCCGCAAAAAAAGAAATTGAAACCAACATGAAAGCCGCGGCAAAAACAACCGAAAAAATGTGCGCCGAATTGTTGAAAAAAGTCTTGAATCATAAAAGCGCAACTTTACCCGAAATAACCGCGGTCAACGGTATTGGTAAAGACGATATGCTGAAACTGATTGAAATCCTTGACGCAATGGGAAGTGCAACCTATAACACGGCTTGCGCGCTTCGAGAATTGCAACGAAAAATGAAATGACAAAACATGAAAACCTGCGGCTGCGGGAGGCGGAAATAACTCCCACCAATGAAGTGATGAAAAAAAACATCGGCGCAAGTTATGACGCGTACTTGAAACTCCAAAACGCGCTTGCCGGCTTGGACATACAACAAGAATGGATGTACTACGCCGGTTGCACCAAATCATGGCTTGCAAAAGGTCAATACAAATGGACAACACCGCGAGGAACAAATAAAGAAAAAACCATCTATTGGCTGTCGGCATGGGACGGGTTTTTTAAATTGACGGTTTGGTTTTTGGAAGACAACCGCGGCGAAATTTTGAAGGCAGACGTTAGCGAAACAACAAAACAACTGATACGTAACGGGAAAATGTTTGGCCCCAAAATGAGAACATTCCCCGTAGAATTCGAAATTACCACCGCCGACCCGCTTGCCGATATTTATACCTTGATTAAGTGCAAAAAGAAACTGGAGGCGAATTAAAGCCAATCCCCCTTGCCGCGGTTGCATCGTGCGCAAAGCGTCTGCAAGTTGTCAATTGTATTCCTCCCGCCTTTGCTGAACGGTACTATATGGTCAACGTTAACACAACACTGACATACTTTGACAAGTTTTAACACACCCCGTCAAGCCCTTTGGGCTTGCCACCCCTCTAATTTAGAGGGGAACTGTAGGAGTTTGTTTCTGCGCGGAGCATTTTTTACAGAAATTCAAGCTTTTTAATTAGCAATAATTCTTGAAAGCTAAAAACTTTTTTTGCAGAAGGTCAAACCGAACAGTTCCCCTCTGAATCAGAGGGGTGGCACGGCGAAGCCGTGACGGGGTGTGTTAATCT
>Ga0123353_10000744_pt1 | contig 39507 bp, 52 predicted proteins | sample TergutLab28metaG_3_FD_92763 | JGI IMG/M metagenome (GOLD analysis project Ga0123353, IMG submission 92763) | Labiotermes labralis P3 segment gut microbial communities from Petit-Saut dam, French Guiana - Lab288 P3 | ecosystem: Host-associated > Arthropoda: Insects > Digestive system > Gut ... | reverse complement strand
GGCCGGTGACGTTGATCCATGCCGCGGCCGGGTCCGACGGCAGCGTCTTGATCCACGCCGCCGGCGGCGACGCGACGACGCGGGACGCGGCCGCCTCGTTGGCGGCCGCGAACTCCCGGTGCGTCAGGGCGTCCAACGGCCTCCACGGTTGGGCCGCCGTCCCTGGGCCCGGAAGCACCCGAACGTCGGGCCCGCTTCGAAACGCAATCCCGGCCGCGTTCGACACGGGGTCGGGAGTCCGGTCCGTCGTCTGGGCCGACGCGGCGGCCGCCAGCACGGTCAACAGCAGGATCAGCAGCATCACGCCGATCATCCGCCCGGCGAGTTTTCGGCCTTCGCCGATATGGTCACATACGTTCATTGTTGTCCTTTCGTTTCGTTTATCCAAAAATTCCAATCACCCTGTCCAACACGGCCTGCGCCGACGCGCCGGCGACGAGGCCCGCTCCGATCAAGAGCCACTTGAGTTTCTGCACGTGGGGGCACGCGGCAACGTGTTTTTCCACGCGCTGGCGGCACATCTCGTTCGCGGCCTCCAGCGTTTCCCGCATCATCGCCTGGGCGATCAGCCGCACCCATTCTTTGTCGTTGTCGTCGAGCGTCATGTCCGTTCTCCTGTGCAGAAGGCTGTAGGCTGTAGGCGCCGGTATGAGCGTTTAGGCCTAATGCGTCATCAGCCGGCGCCTACAGCCTAAAGCCTACAGCCTACAGCCTACTCATACGCTGTGCCGACGATCATCGGGCTGGCCCATGCCGGCGGGCCCGGGACCGCGGCGGGGTCCACCGACTGCGGGTGGCGCAACGCCCGGTGGCCCGTCAGCAGGCAGGCCCACAGCGGCACGCCGCCGGCGTCCACGCACGGAACGTAATCGCGGACCACGGCGCCGACCGAACTGATCTTCCACCGCCGGATGTCGCCCCGCCAATAGCTCGTGCTGAAAATGCTCGACGGCAGATTTCCCGTGCCAATTCCGCACATCGCGCCCGAGGGCGTCTGCGTCGGGGCCGAAAGATTGCGCAGGTCCACGCCGTCCAGCGTGAGTTTTCCGTCGCCCGTCCAGTTCATCGTCGTCGTGCGCCACCGATTGGGATCGGCCGAAATTTCCGCCAGTGACGGCGCGTTTGGCGCGATCGTTTCGGCGTTGAAAAACTGGAAAATCGGGTCCCCGCTCGACAGCCGCCACGCCAGCGGGATCATGCGGTTGTCCTGCGTCGTCGATCCGATGCCGCCCAGGTAATGCGTGGAGGTCACCGCGGCGCTGTTGGGCACGTCGGCCCGAAGCCGGAATTCGACGTGAAATCCGCTGGCGACGTTCGGCGCGAAATTCGTGACGTACAGCACGCGCTGGTTCGACGGCCCGGCCCACCGCATGTACGACAGCCGCGTGAGGCCCGGCGGCAGTTCCCGAACGCCGATCTTCGCGCCGGTCGATGTGCCCAGAATCTTCATGTGGCCGCCTTTCCGCCGCCGGTGGTGGTGGTGGTGGTGGTGATGTCGGGCGGCGTCAGCGGGGACAGCGGGTCGGTGACGACCGGCATGGTCTTGGACGATTCGGCGTCGATCACCGCCTGCACCACGAGCTCATGCTGATCGTGCGGCAGCGACATCGCCGCCGCCGACCCGGCCGTCAGGAGTTCGGACACGGTGCTCACGCCGTCGCCGACGAGCAACAGATTCCCGGCCGGCGTCCCGGTCACCACCACCGGCCCCGCCATCGGCGGCACCCATCCGCCGATGGTGGCGATGTCGCCGAAATAAAATACAATCTGCCCCGGCAGATTCCCCTGTGCATCCAGCGCCGCCACGCCGTCGGGCGCCCCGATGTACGCGTACGGGATATACTGGCCCGATAGCCCGGACAACGCGGCCTGAATCGACGTGTCGATCATCCCCTGCACCTGCTGCGGAGTGAGACCGCCGACAGAGCCGCCAGAGATGTCAACTACCGCCAACGCCCGCGACACCGGATCAATCGCAAGACGCTGATTCCAAATATCAAGCGGTGCGATATTCGCCAAATCAGTCGTTACCGCCAATGCACGAGTATCCTCGTCAATGGAGAGAGATTGGTTCGCGATGTCGATTTTCTTTAAAGCCATGTTCTGCACCTATTTCCTCGCCGTTCGCATCAGAGTCGTTTTGTGTGGATACGCAGTGTCGCCTCGTACTGGCAGGACTCGCGTGCCGCGTTTTTTCCGGTTGGCGCAAACACCTGATACACGTCACCGTTTTCCACGATCTCGTCGCCACGCTGCGGAAACGTCTGGACGCCACCAAGAACCAGTGATGACGTGCGGATCATGTAATCCCGGTCCACCATGTTCTCGATTGCATCAAGGCCACTGTCGAGCGGAGACGCCTCATTTCCAGGCGTGGCCAGCAGCGTCACGGACTCCGCGCCGCGCCGGTACGTGACCAGCCTGCTGAAACTCTTTTCGCGAGCATCAGCAAGCCAGTTCACGCCGGATTGGAGCAAGTCTGTAGGGTCCATGATCTACCCGATTCGCACATCAACCGTCTCGTCGGTGTTAGCCGCGGCCTGCACGCTCATGCCCAGAGGCGTGTTGCCCGGTGCAGTCCCAGCCGTCATCGTCGCCTGCTGCGCCGTCGCGTCCCAGTAGAGCGGCGTGCCGACAGGGACAGCCTCGTTCACTTTCTTCATGCGGAACACGCCAACCACTGCCAGACTGCCTTTCTCGTTCGCCTTGATCGGGCGAACCGTGATCCCCAACAGCAAACCCTGTACAATGACGGACCCGGCGGGAACGTCAACGGTCGGGGTGTAGTTAATCGCGTTTCCGTCATGCCTGAAAACAGCTAATGGTGCTGCCATGATGTTCTCTCCCTTGTCTGGCGTTCGTGCGCCTGACGTTTGTATTGTGTTTCGATCCATCCCCGGCGACGGTTCGAATCTGTTGCCCGCCGCCGGGAATCATTATTTGTTGTGATCTGTTGCCTACGCTGCCGCGACGCCGGTGCTCTTGACACCGCCGCGCGAATCCTGCTTGGCCACGCCGAAGTCGTGGAAGCCGCGCATCTGCACGCCGAGCGTGTTGAAATCGGCGTCGGCGGTTTCGATAGTCGGGGCCTCCTGTCCATTGAGGAACGCCACTTCGACCACGGCCAAATCCATCGAATCGGCCAGCAGATACCACGCCTTGCTGGAGTTGCCCTGGTACTTCGCGTTGCTCAAATACCGGCTGACCACGGGGCGGAACTTGTTCCGGTGCGGGTTGTTCGTCGGGTACGACGCGCGGCCCGTCGTGTTGTCGCGAAGCTCCTGGCTCTGGTGCAAATTGGTCGCCATGGCGCTGAGGCTCGTCGGAACCAGCATGATCTGGGGAACCAGGCCGATGGGCTTTCCGTCGCTGTCCACCTGATCCATGAACATCGTTTCCGCTTTGGTCAGACCGTCGATGGAGAGCGCCGAATCGACGCCTTCGCTCAGGTTGCGATTTCCGGCCGTGAAGAACGTGCCGTTGTTCATGAACACGGTCCAGAACACGTCATTGATCTTCAGGCCGCTGCCTCGACCGAGCTTTCGCGGGACGGTCGTGATGGCGCCGAGATCATCGTTGATGATGTCCTTTCGCGTGATGGCGAGGATTTTTCCATACGTCTCGGCCTTGTTGGTGAACTCTTCCTCGCCGAGAGTCCCGTGCTTGAGTTCGCCGGCGGGGGTGAGTTCCTCGTACATATCGTCGCCGATGAGCCGGTAGCTCGTGACGGTTTTGAAGTCCGTCACATTTCGGATCGCACAGATTTCACGCCATGAACGCTCGACGCTGAAGAACCCCTCCAACAGGAATTTATTGGCGACGTTCGACAAAATCCCGCCGATACTGATGGTGCTGTATCCCTGCGCCTGAATGCTGCTTCCGGCGAAGGCATACCGCAGCACGGCGCGGCTGTCGCGGAACGTCCTTCCGGTATAGCCGTTCGCCCACGCGGCTTCCAGCAGCAGTTCCTGTAATCCGAGGCTGCCTTTGTACTTCTTGCTGGCGGCTTCGACGGCTTGTTTGCCGTGGCTGTCCAGCAGCGAATTGCCCGCGATGCCGCCGGACATCAGGCACGCCGCCTCCAGAATAGCGGTTGAGGTAGCGTTGTCGGGCGAATGGACAGCGGGCGCTTCGGGTCGGCTGGCACGCAGCACTTCAAGTTCCGTCTTGTTCGCGTCCCAACCCTCGGCGATGGCCTTGGCGGCGATGTCGGCGTGCTTGTCGCCGCACTTCGCGCGGACATCGGCGATTCGCTTTACTTCCGCCGCGGCGCTGGCCCGAATCTCCGCAACGGGATCGGCGGGTGCATTCGTGGTTGCCGCTGCCGTAATCGGAGGCGCGGCGGCGTCCGTGCCGCCTGTCGCCTTCGCTTCTGCCTTTGGGGCTTCCGTGCCCTCGGCATTCGTGGTGGTGTCCGTGGTTTCGGTGGCGTCCTTGCTCATACTCGTGTTCTCCCCGGCCTTCGTGGCCGCAATGGCCGATGTGTTCCCATCAGCGCCAAGGTCAACAAAACTGATCTCGCCAAGTGTCGCCCTTCGAACGACGTTCACTGGCCCGTGATGTGTCTGTCCGTTCACGAGAACAGACTTATTTTCTTTCACAAATTCGGATACATCAACCGACGCCCCAATGCTCGCCTGCCACGGGAATCCGTTGCGGGACGACGTGACGACCTCCTTGGCGTCCGCCGTGTCACGCGAAATCACGCCAGATGCGAGCAGCTTTCCACCCTCGACGCGAATGGAATCAGTATGTCCGACACCTTTGTTCTCGTCATGCTGGAGCCGAATGGGGCGAGCCTGCAACGGAATCGACAGCCCGGAAAGATCGACGATCACCGGGTATCGCCAACCCGCAATCCGCATGGGACCGCCGGTGTAGGCGATCATGCTGAATCTTGGCAGGACAGGCTTACCGTCTCCGGTGTCGGCTCCGGCGGTGAACTCCATCTGCGCGGTCAGCGCGAACAGACTCGGTTGTTGTTTGCTATTCTTCGTGGTCATCGCTTTCGTCCTTTGGTGGTGTCGATGGCTTTGGCGCGGCCTGTTCAGACGTGATTCCCTCTTTTCTCAGCAGGGAAATTTCACGACCACGCTGTTTCACTTCGACTTCCCAGTCCTTTCCTTCTTTTGCGTATTCTCGTTCGAGCGTTGTCGTGTTGTTTTTCAAACGAGTCTCTTGCGCGTTGGCTTCTTTTGACGGGTCAACGTGCTCGAAACCGTCCCAAAACCACTGATGGGGCCACGATTCCAAGTCGGCATCACGACCGGCGAGTTCTTCGTAGACCTTGATGGCCTCGATCATCCATGCGGCGAAAATTCGGTCAATCACCGTCGATTCGAAGTCAGATTGCTCGACGCGGATCGTCTTCTGAAACACTTGGTTATCCATCCGCGCGGAACTGAAATTGTGCCCGGATGCGTCACACGCAATGACCATGTACGGCGCGGACCACGGGCGCCCGATCTCACTGAGGAATTCGCGTTTCCCCATGGCGTACGTCGTCGCCGGCTGCTCGGCCTTGATCTGGCTCGGTTCCCATCCCTCGGGTCCGAATACGGCCATATTCCGATCGAAATCCATCGTGGAGTTCATCGGAACCGCAGCAGCTTCCCCGCCCGGCGGCAACGCGGTCTTCATAAAAATAGCGACGTTCGCGGCGGATTCCGCCGCCGTAATCACGGACTGCGTGAGTCGGCGAAGCATCGCGAACAGAGACAGCGACGCCGTAAACTCCGGCACGCCACGATATTGGCCGGGCCTGTCGGCACGAAACCAATGGATCATGCTGGCGGCGGGGACACGAACCGTTTCCTGATCGAGCGTAGAGGCGTCCATGTCGCCTCCCGGATGGAACCTAAGCATCAGGTATTCGCGCGGATTTCCGTACTCGTCGAACACGATCCCGTCCGCGCTGGCTTCATTCTTGTCCGTCTGCGACGCGGACGTAATCTGGTCGCCCTCGATGAGCCGAACGTCCAGTTTGATCGGGTGCGGAATGTTTGGATTCGTGAACAGGAGCACGAATACTTCCCCGTCGCGAACCTTGGTCATTTCTGCCGTGCGAAGTTTTCGAGGTAGTCCAACCGCCTTCGACCATGACGCGAATTGGCGCTCGATAAACCCGTTTAGTCCATTTTCAGCACCGTTTTCACCATTGCCCAGCAACATCTGGAGCCGTGGACCGGTTCCGATCACGTAATTGGCAATCGTCAGCAGCAGGCCTAGGCCGTACGGATTGTTCGCGAATTCGTAGCGGGCGCGGTTTCGAAGTGTCCGACGATCCGCCGGATTGGCGGCGGAGTAGGCCGATAGACCGTCCGCGTCGGCCCAATGGCGTCGATTTTCGAGCGTCGTTTTCGCGGCGTCGTACTTGGCGCGAACGGTATGGACTTGGACAACATGGGTCGAACGATCCGGCTTTTTCGTATCGCGTTTTGATGACACAGAACGAGGACGCGACGCGGAAACTGCCTGTACAGTTCTCGTCTGCTTTCGCGTCGTCGTTCGTGATGTCGTTTTCTTCGCCATGTGTTTCGACTAGCCAGGTCCGGGAGGGACTATCCGAACGATCTTCAACGCCTGCACGGGGTTCTTCGCGATTTCCTTGTCCGTCAGGTATCTGTCGAGTTCCATCAAGTCGCGCGGCGAGTGCTGCTCGACGCTCACGCCGTCCGCCGTGACTTTGCGTGGCCCTTTGATGTTGGCGAGCATCGCCTGTTGGATTTCCTCATCCAGACTCATACTCGCGGGAGTGGGACTCGAACCCACGACCTGGTGGTTATGAGCCACCCGAGCTACCACTGCTCTATCCCGCTGTGTGACAACCCGCCGCGGCGCAAAAAGAAAACAGCCGTGCAAGGGTGTAGCCCTACACGGCTGTTGGTCTATTGCTTCGCCCCGGTTAATTACGCCGGCACGTTGCGGGTCAAGTTGTCTATGTGCGTTCTACGGGTGCAAATCAATCAGGTCAATGCGGATTCGACAGTTTTTTCACCATTTTTTGGCTCACGGTTCCATATATGGTACTTTTCTTCAAAAACATCATTTGACAACCGTTTCGCGCGTCGTCGTTCTGGTTCCACAGTGACGGCAGACACGGTAGCGAATCACCGAGTTTCCCCGCTGCCTTGTGCAGTCCACGGGAAGATGTCGGCAGCCGCACGTACGGCATTCGATGCCTTGCGTGCCCTGGGCCTGTTCGCTGTTCGTCGTATGGTTCGATTCAAATTCCATCAATACGACCTCCTGTACAGGTCAGACTGGGAGTATTGTTTTCGCTGCCGCACGGGTGATACGGCTTGGCTTGCCGTGCGGACACCGCACAGACTCGCCCCGACCGCACACCCAACAAGGCAATCGAGCCAGTGGTTGTCCGGCTTTCCGGGCCTCAGCGTCCACTCACGAACCTTACGCCCCCAGCCTTCGGTTTCCACCCACGTTTCACTTCCGGCGATATGCTGGGCGAACAGTTCGTGGTCTTTCGGCTTTCCGAAAATGGTCAGACTGCCAATGTCACCGGCGGTGGTCGCCAGACAATCATGGACAAAACTTTTCCAGTAGTTCACGTCGGAAGCGATGTGCGGAAACTCGCTCGTCCGCGACACGTTCGGAATGTACCAGTGTGTTCCATATGTCGCGCCGGGCTTTTTCGTCCAAGTGCTCATCGGCTTGTTGCCCGCTTTCAGGCCGACGCCTTTGCACAACGCCATTACGGCTCCACCGGCCTTGTGTTTGACGGCGGCGACGATGCCGGGCTTGTATCCCATGTCCACCAGCAGCCGGTCAATCCGCATCAGACCCGCCCCGCGTTTGTAGTCCGTGCCCAACGCCAGCGTCACGAGTTTCTCCAGCCCGGACTGCAAGGCGCCCTCGACGTTCGCGCCGGGAAACAGGCTTTGCAGTGTCACCTGTACATCTTCCGCCGCAAAGTGGGCGACCGGCTGAGGCGGGAACGTGCCGTACTCGATGATGAAACCCGTAAAATCGTCCTGCCAGCCGCAGACGGTGTAAAACAGCACCTTGTCATGAACGTCGATGAACATGGTCAGTTTCGTGCAGGCAATGGGGATTTCGCTCTTTTTTCGCCCGTTGGACTTGTCCATGACGTGCTGGACCGTCAGCATCAGATCGCGGTTGTTGACGCCGGATTTCGGCTCGTTCTGGTACTCGGCGAAGAACGACGCCTCATCGTCGTATTTGATGTTCATGGCGTGCTGGATGGCCGATAGTTCGTCGGTGTTATGTCGCTGTGGCCAAGGCGCGTGTGCGCCCGCGTCCATGATGTCCTGATTGTCCGCGTAGAATTTCGTGGAGATGCTACCGTCGCCGCCGGCGGCGAATTCATCCGTTCGAATTTTCCAATACTCGTCCCATTTGGCCGTGTTGACGGGAAGACTGTTCAGCATCTTCATCCGCTCTCCCTGCCACATGGGATTTCGGCTTCGGTTCAACAGTTGATCGGCCAGGTCGCCGGACTGGATCACTGTACACGGCACAAGGATTGCCGTTCTCTCGCCCGGCCCAGCCAAACCCTTGATGGCGCCATTGATGATCGCCAGCCGCTCGGCAGTCTGTAACGGCGACTTTGCCGACTGGTCGGTCTGCGGGTCATCGCACAATGCGAGCGTCGGTCTGACCTGTGTGCCGTCTTTTCGCGTGTGCAACGCGCCGCGAATGCTCCCCGTGATTCCCGTAACCCGGATGATCGAGCCGGAGCATGGACTTCCGGGAATGGTCGGCATGATGATCTCGTCGTTGTTCCAGCCGATGCACGTTCGAACGCCCATGTACCGCTGGCCCGTACAGCGACGGCTCTCGCCGTCCAACATGCGGATCGGGTAGATGGCCTCCGGGAAGTCCTCCAGCAGCAAATCATTACCACTCAGGTGGGCCTTGACGTTGGCGAGTGCGATCTGGGCACTGTCCATGTCGGCGCAAATGAACTGCACGAAGTGGTGATACGCATACAGAATCGCCCACTGAACCGCCACCAGGCACAGCGTTGTCTTTCCGCTGCCTCGCGGCATGGCGAAGGCGATTGTCTCTCGGTTGCGTACAACACGCTCGATTTTCGAAATGATCCGTACGTGATCCTCACCCCACCCGAGGTAGAACAGGTGCGGAAAATAGGTGTCGCAAAAATAGCGGAGGTCATTCGCCGCCCTCGCGCGGCGATCCGGGTTGACGCACTTGGGGATTGGCGCGATGTCCTGCCCGGACAAGGTGATCTTTGCCGATCGCGCCTTGGATCGTTCCTTGACCTTCTGGTAATCTTTGCCTTTTGGTGTGGTCGGTTTTTTGGCCATAGCATCCGTGCTACGTTGACTTCGTGGGTTCTTTTTGGCGAAGTTCGTCGATGTGCGCTTCGGCAAGGTCCAGAATCAAACCAAATGCTGTTGCCGTGTTCTTGACGCCGGCGGCAGATTTTGACGCAGCCAGCGCGTCTAACAAGCGGTCGTAATCGCTTCGGCGGCTGATCCATGTCACATCGCCGGTCGTTTCTGTCAGAATGGTGTCGAACAGTTTTTCCGCCCGTTCCACTTCTTCGGGCAAAAACGCGATGGACACAACGCGATACTCCAGCCCTTCTTCGCTGAGCGGGTCCAGACTCGGCGGGTCCATGCGACCCAGAATGACATCATCCAATCCGGAATACTCGCGCAGCACAACATCGGTGATCTCGTCGTACAGGTCGCGAAGGATGTTCATGTCGTCTTGACCGACGATAGCGTTGTGCGATAACTGGATGGCCACCTGTTCGGCGCGGGACAGCTTCCGCTCGGTGTAGAGCAGGAGAATTTCCGTCAGCCCGGCGTCTTGTGCCGCCATGACGCGGTGGTTGCCCGACAGGATCAAATAACGGTCTCCGGTGCGGAGGGCAAACGGAACGCTGGTCAACCCGCCGTCGCGTTTGATGTTGGCTACCAGTTGGCGGTGCTGTTCAACCCGCATGAACCGTGCGTTTTTCTCCAGCAGATCGCACTGGCTTACCGGAACCATTGCGATGTGCAGGCCGGATGTCGAGAGCTTTTCGTTTATCGGGTCGAGTGCTTTTGTTTCCATTGCTGAAACCCTTCCTTGATTGACCACTGGCCGGCGGCGCCGAGGTAGTTGACTTTGCCTTCGGACCGGCTGTGAACCTCGAACATGCCGCGATACTTCATCGACACGGGTTTGTCCGTAAACGCCGTGGTTCCGATAGTTTTGACGCGGCTGCACAGCCATTGCTCCACGTCGGCCTTGACTTCCAGACTGACGACGCACGCGAGGATCAGTTTTGACAGCCGTTTGTGCGGGGACGGTCGGACCGCGAAGTCCGACAGCAGGTACAGGTCGCACGGCAACGGACCGCGCGGCAGAGCAAACGAAAAACAACCGATTAGCTTACCGTCCGACAGCACGGCGTAGTTGCGCGGGGCGTCGCAGACGGTGATTTTCTTCGCCAGAAACAGCGACCGGATAGCGTTCATGGTTTTGGCGTCGATGGGCACGATCTGGACCGGCTCCGACACTTCGTCGGTTCGGATGGGCCACGGATTGCGTCCGATGTTCTGGCGGGCGGTGGCTAATCGCGTCGGCGCGGAGTCGCTGTACATGTAGACCGGCTTGGACAGCATGGAGGTCTGGACCGTCGCGACGTGCTGATGGTCCAGCGCCGGGTGCGGGGCGTCGCTGGAGATCATCCAGTGACGGAAACTCCGCACGGTGGCGGTGAATTGCTCAAAATCTTCCGGGCTGAAAATATCGTAGCTCGGGGTTGGCCATTCAAATATCGCGTCGAGCTTCTTGAACAGTCGCTCGTAACCGCCCGCGTACGTCGGCGGGAAGCTGACGCAGACCGCGTTTTTGTCTGCGCAGGCGAGAAATTCCCGGCAGTCGCCCGCGAAATAGCGGGCGATTGCCAGGTTACTGGTCGCTTTTTTGATCCGTTGGACCGTCCTCGCATGCAGTTCCGGCCAGCAGCGGCGGTAGGAGTCGCGTATCCGCCGGGCGTAGGCGTTGTCGCCGCCGATCTTGAGCATCTCACCCGCGAGCAACAGCGAGGCGATCAGGTCCGGGCCAGGTGTGATGTAGGGAACGATCCAATCGTACTCCTGCGCCTTGATTACGAACGGATACGGGGTATTGGCCAGGTGCCAGCCCAGCGCGCAGGAGTAGATCGACACGTCATTGCTGTGAATGGCACCGACGCTACATTGAGCGAGGATGCGCTCAACGGTAAAATTACCGCTGCACGCGACGTAGACGGGAATTCCCTTCCATTGCGTGGCTGCCGTCTCCAGAACGGAGCGCATGTAGCGATTGATGCTTCCAATGAACATGGAATGTCTTTCAGCGAGTAAGGAGCGGAGAGCACGGCGTCGCCGTGGAGATGATCCACGTCTTCTTGCAGGAGAGCGAAGCGTGCCAATACACCTGCGACGCAAACGAACGATCAACGGTAGACGGTTACAGCAACGAAAACAACGTTTGAGTAGATGCTTTCTTCTTAGTGTCTAACTCATCATGTGTCAAGTGTATTACGTCGGTTCCCCATAATTCCGATAACATTTCGGCCAAAATTTTCCGGTGACACACGTTCACGTCGGTACATCCGCACATCAGAACCACAGATTTTCCCGTGCCCGCCAGTTCTCGCAGGCGGTTTTCCCCACCATTGAAATCAACAATCTCGATTTGCTCGAACGTCCCCTTGTAGTTTCGATTCCCGAACTCGGACACACAGACATAACGATCACCGAAACGCCGTTGCAGCACGCCGACGTTCCACATGGGAGCACGGCTTCGCGGCGTCATGCGGACATCGACCAGAACAGCATCACGAGCGGCTAGTATATTTTCGATCTCATCATGTTTCCATCCACAATAACCGAGTGTATAGATTGTCATGCTTTCTCCTTATTTCAGTTTGAGTTTCGCCTCCAATTCTTCAATTCGCATAACGGCCAGCCGCGCGTGTTCCTGAATTGGGTACTCTTTCCCCGCCAATTTAAGAGGGAGAAGATGCTCACGAACGGCCTCAAAATCATCGAAGGAATCGCCGTCATCTGGTTCTTGCGTTGAAATCCCAAGAGGCTGATATAACCCGGTCAGTCGGTTAATCTCCCGTTGCACGTCGAGGGCTTTGGCGAGATTTGGACCAGCGCCATTTCCGCCCGTGCCGCTTTCGGCCCGAATGCAGCGGTTATACAGGTCATTCAGTCGCGTCAGCGCCGTGCCGAGTAACTCATCGCGGTTGTAGTCGGCTGCCAGCAATAACCGCTTACGGGCCTCTGCAATTACGGCTGAGACTTGTGGAGGATCAATCCCCAGCTTCGTAATACAGGCAGCTTCCAATTTTGCACCGGAAAGTCCGCTAACCATCCAAAGTAGAACGCTGTCAATGGCGGAGTCGTTCGTGTTCATGCCGCCATTGTAATCAAAAATCGTTTTCTGTGTTAATTTCTACGGCCAGCGTCTGCACCAGGCGGCGGAACGAAATTCGACCATCGGCCTGTGTGGACTCGACGATCTTCTGAATTTTCGTCGCATGTGGCTTCTTCCCCGTCTCCTCCGTCCACACCGCCGTTGCGAACTGATTGGCCGACGCCCGCAGTTTTACGGCGTCAGACTCGAAGGTCAGGCGGGTACAACGGTCGAGGAAGCGTTGGCTGAGGCGAGCCGCTTCGTTGGTGGTGAACACGATCACCGTCTTAGCCGGGAGCGACTCCAGCACGTCCAGCCAGATGACTTCGGCAGTGCGGGCCAGCCGATCCGCCTCGTTAACGATCACCACCTTCCAGCCAGACCCGCTCCACGGGGCGACGTGCATGTGCTGGTACGCCTCGCGCACGGCGTCGGCGGATTGTTCGCCGCTGGCGATGGTCTGGACGCCGCCGAACTCTTTCTGATCGAGGTCGCACCCCAGCGCCGCGGCGAGAGCCAGGGCGGCGGAAGTTTTGCCCGTGCCCGTCTCGCCTTCGAACACGAAGGCGGTGGAGTATGGCTGGGAGGCGAACTTGCGTAGGACTTTCACCACTTTCGCCTGACCGAAGATCGCATCGAGGGTGATAGGACGGTATCGTTCGACAAGAGGCCCGTCCACGGTGACTTTACGCAACACGGGCGATGTGTCAACGGAGTCATCCGCAGCGTGCGGTGCCGAGTACAGCAGCGACCAAAGCCGCTGCCACGGAATACCGATCTCTCCAGCCAGACGGGAGAGCGTTTCACCAGCGGAGCGACGCTGGCGGATTGTGTCCAACACGGATTTGGTTAGAAGTGCGGTCATTCGGCACCGCCTTCCTCGTCCAGTTCACTTTGGAAGTGGAACTCCGACACGCGAACGGCATCGTCGAAGTTAACCTCATGCTCCCGCGCCCAGTGTCGCAGATCAGTCAGTAGGTCCAGTAGCCACTCGTCATTGGCGTGGTACGAATCACCCAACTCCGTGAGTCTCCGGGACTCCATGTGGCTTGCATAGGCGAGCACCGCCACTTCCGCATGGCTGGCATTGCCAAAGTTTCGGGAAACGGCTTGTTCGGCATGTGTCGAATCTGTAGTATTTCTGTCAACGATCATGTTAAGTACCCTTTCCATGGTCGGGCCGGCGAGGTGTTACCGCACCCCGCCGGCCACTTTTCATTCTGTCAGGTCCGAACCATTCGGACCCAGACTGCTGCCTAAATCCCTGCCAATGCCATCGCAGCCAGCCATGCTTTGGCTTTCAACTTGGCTCCAGTCCCCATAAGAACCGAACTCATCCGGTTCTCCGCCCGTTCGCCATCCGTCTTTCCCATGCGACGGGCCTCGTGATCCACATACTGTGTGACCGCGTTGAAGGTCGCCCACACGCTGCCACGGATTTCCGGGAGGCTTTGCGGCCCGGCGGTGAGCAACTTGGTCACATCCTCACGAACTTTTTTTCTCTGGGCGTTGTTCGCCGTTGGGTCCGCATCATCGGGAAAGAGGTCGTAGATGTAGCGGGCCTGATCGTCAGTGCTGACCTGAACGTCGATCATGTCCATCGCGTGTGTGGCGAACTTGTCGAACTGGTCCGTGACCAGACCGAGAACATGACGGGCGGCATCGAGTTTGCGGCGAATGTTTCCGACGTGCGGAATGACGAGCGTTCGTTCCGCGTTCGCGTGGTTTAGGGCAAGATTGAGCGTGTTCTGACAGACAACCCGAACCGAGGTCGGCATGACGCGGACGGCTCGGAGTCCGTCATGGCCATTCACGAACAGGATGTACCGCTGGAGTGTGTCGCCCTGGGCAACCGTCAGGTCACGGGGCATTCTTGCCAGCAGCCAGACTGATTTACCACCCTTCAGGCTTCCAGCCGATTCGTACCGGATTGATCCGTCAGCCACCAGGCTGTCCACAAAGTCAAACGCTTCCGTATTCTGTACCGGCTTGTACCATGTTGAAACGACACCCAGAACTTCGTGGTTGTCGCTGCGTACGTTGGCGACCATGTTCGGAATCTGAACGATGTCCGTGTCGAGCGTTGGATTGCCATTATCGTCGAATTTCTCTTGGGTGACGATTGTTTGTAGCGGATGCTGCTCGACTTCCCACATCAGCCCGGCGAGTTTCATTGCATCCGCCGAGGTCGGTGCGTCTTGAACAACCTGTCCAAGGCCGTGCCAAGCCGGTTTGAGAGCATACATCGCTTCGGCGAACCCATTTTTGCGGACGGTGATTTCGTGTGCCATTGTCGTACCCTTTCGTAAGTTTTGGTCATTGTCAGGTGGTGTTACCGAACCACGTTTCCGACAACTTCCGAGGTTTAACATCTGAGAGCCTTCAGCCTTATGCCGATATGTCTTTCCAAGACGGCTACCCCGTCACAGGTCCAACTCTTCGGCCACTATTTTGTTTTCAATTTCCCTTACTTCTAATGTAACTATAGTATTGACAAACACTTATATCAATATAAAAATATCGAAATTTATAATAATTTTTCATTTACTACTCGCCATGGCCGTTATTGGTAAGAGTTCCTAGCAAACCATGCCGAAAAACACGTCGATGCCCGCCCAGATTCTGCACGGCCAGTGAATCCCATGCGGGACGAATAGATAAGAGAAGGAAAGAAAGAATAGAGACAAGGAGGAAGGGGCCGTGTGGTGTGTAGCGATTGGCCCCTCCGCCAAGGACCCGCAGCGTCGGCGCGCGGTCGTGGCGAGATTTCTTTTCCTCCGGTCACATGGATGGCCCTCACGAGTGCCTCATCGCGCGGATGATGTCCTCGGTCTGGCGTCCGTCCGTGGCGAAGTATTCGGCGATGGCGAACACGGCGTTGGGATACCAGTTCGATCCGATAGCTTGTGGGACGGTCAGGGTGTTTCCGTCCTCGTCCTCGTATTCTTTGACGTTTCCCGCGTCGCCGCCGATGAGTCGAAACCCTTGTCGGGTCAGGTATCGGTCAATGGCTTCGGGTTTTACCGCCCGCATGGATTCTTCCGTTAACTCGTTGTCAGTTCTTGTTTTCACGTCGTCGTCTCCTTGGTTTTTGAATTACGATTCGTCGAGCGAACGCCTTGCACCAACTGTTCGCGTTTGTGTTGATTAGCCCGAATGGATTATCCCGGCTGGAATTCCCGCATGATCCGACGCCTGAAAATTCCTCGGTGAACCACATGCAAGTGTCACACTGGTCCGGGTACGTCATCCGATGCACGAGTGATCGTTTCATGTTTTCCCCTTTGTCCGCCGTCGAAGGCGGAGATACTCGGCCACGTCGCGACGGTCGCCGCTGGCAATGGCCCGGTCGGCGGCGGCAGAAACACAGGCCACCGACGACGAGCACCGTTGCCCGCCACAGAACGGACAGGGAAACACTGTCCCCACGGGTCCACCGACGTCCGATGGTCCCTGTGCGGGCGATTCTGTGGCCTTCCTGCTGGCCTGTGACGCCGCTCCGGCGGCGAACAGCCGGAGCATCCCTCGCCGCCGGAACGTCTGGTCTTCCTGCCGAACGTCGTACAGGGCGGCAAGCCCGCCGTCCGTGCGGAGGAATCGCTCAAAATCCGCCTCGATGTCCGTCAGATTGTCGCAGTCCGTTGCGTTCATGGTGTTCTCCTACGCTCCCCACGGCAGAAACCGCATGTGCCACGGCTGCCACCGCAGCCGGACGGCGTCGGGGTTATTGTCGCCCGCCTTGGGCCATGCCGTCGCCATGCCGTCGCGGGCGGCGGCGACGCGAACCCACGACTCCATTGCCGCCTGCCCGTCCGGCCCGTACACCGCTGGTGTGCCCGGCGGTGTATGGATCAGCAGCACCGCGTCGGAATCGTTCTCAATGTCCCCGGACTCTTTCAGGTCGTGGAGCGACGGCTTGGCGTTGTCATCGGTCAGCCGCTTCAACTGGCTTACCAGCAGCACACAGGCGTCCAGTTCCATCGCCAGATTTTTCAGTTCGCGCGTAAACTCGCCCACGCGCTCGCGGAGTTCCCTCGCCCTGGGCAGTTTCATCCGCATCAGATAGTCCACCACAATCAGGGCGGTCGGCTTTCCGTGCTTCGTGCCCAGTTCGCGTGCCATCATGCCGATCTCGGACAGACTTAGCCCGCGCCCCACCAGACGCAGCGGGAGCGGGTCAAGCAGTTCGCCCGCCCGCGCGATCCGCGCCCAGTCCTCCTGACGGACGGTTCGCGGGTTTTTGATCGAATCGCCATTGATCGGGGCACACATCGACAAATACCGCTCGGCCAGTTCGGTCGTTCGCATTTCGCCGGAAATGTACAGCACCGGCCCGCCCTGCATCGCGACGTGAAATGCCATGTTGAGCGCGCACATGGATTTCCCCGCCTTGGTCTTGGCCGCCAGTGTCACAACGCGGCCCCCGCGAAGCCCGTGTATACAACGGTCGATGTCCGGGTAGCCGCTGGAGAACCGCCGCTCGGTGGGCTTGCCGTGCGTGATTTCCGCTTCCATGTTCACCAGCACCCGCCGCGAAGCGTCGCCGACGTATGCTTCGTCGCCGATGCTCAGAGGCCGGGCGAGATCGTAGAGGGCCTGCTGACCGCTTCCGATCACCTCGGCGGCGACGGCGGTTCCCGCGTAGGCGTCTCGTTCGAGTTTCCGGGCGGCACGAATCGTCTGCCGCAGCAGGCTTTTGTCGCGGACGAGTCCCGCGTAAAACTCCACGTTGGCCGCGCTGGGGACTCCCTCGGCCATGGCGAGCACGTACTCGATTCCGCCGACTTCGGCCAGTCGGCCCATGCGGTCCAGTTCGTTTTTCACCGCCACCAGGTCAACGGAGATTCGCGCATCGACTACGCGAAAAATCGCCTGAAAGATCACCCCGTGGGCAGGCCGGTAGAAATCGGACACGTCCAGCAGGCGACGAACCACCGGCAACACGGAATCCGGTTCCAGCATCATCGCCCCAAGGACGCACGCCTCGGCCTCGAGCGAATGCGGGGGAACTGCCCATTGCATGGGCACAGTCGGCGTCTGCGTCATCGGAGGCGAAACGTCCTGTGGGTCAAGGACGTATTCGGTTGGGTCAATGGTGTTTGTTGTCTCGGTCATGGATTTTCCTTTCTGTCGCCGCGAGCCTGATGGCTCAGTCGGCGTATGGTGTCCGCCTGGTCACTATCCGCGTCGCCGTGTGTTACGCCGGGGCTGGCTCTGTCTTGTCCTTGACCGTTCTTTTCCGGGAATAGCCCCTGCCAGCCCTTGCAGATGCTTTTCTCGATGGTGGCAATCGCCGCGTCAGGTCCGATGCGCGAGAGTTCGGTCAGCTGCTTTTGCGCCGTCATCGGCGTCAACTTGGCCCGTTTTTGTTTTCGGTATGATTGCCACTCGTGCCACTTGGCCCGGAATGCCGGTGTGTCGAGATTTCTCGGGATGTCCACGGCGTCAGCCTCATCGCCGCGCGGAGGCGAAGCCGACGCTGTAGGCCCTGGCTTCTCCGCTGGCTCTGGCTTATGGCTTATGGATTTAGGCTCTGGCTTATGGCTTTGGCTTAAGGCAGGATAGTTTTTTACAGTTTTTTCTAGTTGTGCGCTAGGTTCTGCTAGTTGCTCACTAGCATTGTCTAATTGTGCGCTAGGATTTGTCGGTGATTTTCTGGCAAATCCTAGTTTTCGCACCTCGTCAGACCGTCCGACTGTCTGGTCGCAGTGATCCTCCCAGTCGTGGACGATGAGGCGATGCACCGGGTCGTCATCGACCAGTTTGCTTTCAACCAGTGCCGCCACGAGGGCGTCGGGTTCGCCGCTCCACTCGATGGCCGAGGCAATGGCGTGGTTAGTCCAGCGTCCGATGTCGCCACGTTTGGCGTAGGAGGCGGCAAAATGCCACAGGCTCTCCATCAGGCCGACGACTTCGTACCGTTTGAGTCCGAGAAGCAACGCGAGGTGCTTCATTTTTGGGTGATCGGGCGTTCCACGTTTCACAACAAGACTCCTTTCGTGACTTCGTTCCCCAGTTCGCGGCGTATCACGGCCTTCATGGCCGGTACGCGCGTCCATGTTCGTTGTAATTTTGCCCAGTCGTCGCTTGTGTCGGCGGCGGTGTGTCCCGCCTTGTCGGCGTAGAGCATGGCCATTGGCAGGAATCCCGCCCGTGCCGCACAGAGCATTCGTTTGTGGGCCTGCTCTGTCGTGTCTGCATTCCGCCCCGTCATCGACGGCCAACCGCAGAGTACATAGCACCGCAACGAGTCGCGGGACAATCTGTACTGCTGGCACATGCCACCCGCGATATGCAACGGCTCCAGGTCGTTCGGCGTGTCGTACGCAAAAAAGACCTGCTTTGGTTTCAATGACGACAGCATGGACATATGGAAATGGTTAAGTCTTGCCGATTCCAACCCACCGGTAAACTCAACGCGATTCCCTGCCCTTTTTTGTCCGTGTAGCATGGACCACACTTCACCGATATGTTCTTTGCTACACGCCAGCAGATTGTCGTCAAGTACGTTACACCCCGACGTAACGGGCAACTCAATTACAGTTCGTCCCTCGCGGCTTGGCACTGAGCAGAACCAGCAGTTGTTCGGGCAACCCCGACTCGTGATGACGTAGCCGTTGGCCAGATAGCGGCCCGGCACGAAGTCGCCGCCCGGATGATTCATGCCAGGCCCTCCGACGAGCACGGGCACGCCGGGGTATTTCTTCGTCCACAGTTCTGCCAAATCACACGCCCGGTCGATGTCGAAAGTGAATGCCACGGAGACGTGAATCTCTGACACGTCCTCGCGCGGCTCCAGCAGTGCCGGCGGCTCGCCGACGACGGACAGATCGTCCACCGGCGTCGCGTTGGTTTTTCGTGGAAATACGCGGAGGATTTTCATTTTCGACCACCTTCCAATTTTTTGATTCGCTTTTCGAGGTCCGCGATCTTTTTCGCCATTTTTTTCGCGTCGTTCTCTGAGAAGTCATTATCGAGGTATCTTTCGCGTCGTTGAGGACACGTACAGGCATGTCGCCCGATTGCAGCGGCGCCCATGCAACCGGGGATGAAGTGACCATTTTTCGTGCGGCATCTGTCGATCATGCGAACACTCCTTCCGGTTTCCATGCCGCCACCAGACCGGCGAACGTTTCATAGTGCATGATTTCGGGCAGGCGGCAGAAAATGTTCTCACGCGGGCCGACGACGACCACGTACAGGTTTCGTTCAATGGCCATGCCAAGTTCAACGTGCCGGCTGCCGCGCTCCGCACTGGGAACCGCTTCGCCCGGTGGCTCTGTGAACACAATGAGCACGTTGCTGCGGTGGATGTCGGCCAGGTCCTCGCTCGCAAAATCCTTCCATCGGCTCACGTCGCCGTCCGCCGCGTCATGCGAACCACGAAGCCAGCGACTCGTGACCGTGTGACCCATCGCGATAAGCTGATCGGCGTATGTGCATAATTCCAGTCGGCGTCCGTACCGCGCGGCGAGGTAAATGTTCATTGGAACTCCTTCTTCTTTCGCGAATAAATCGCATTTATTGACACAACCTTCACATTCACCGCCACGGTCATAGCAAGTTCTGCAAAGACAATTCCACATGCACTCGTGACACACAGGGAGACCGCAACGGTTGCAGTGAGATTTCGCCGGGAGGCCGCAGTCACCGCATTGTTCTTTTTTCATGTCAAACTCCATTCTGGCTTGAATTCGAGGATTCGATAAACGCCCGGATGATCTCGATGGCTTTGTTTTCGATTACGTATCCGTTTCCCGATGTATATTTCATCCACCGAATCGCCTCGCCAGGCGTCGCCGTCCCTGCATGAATCAACTCGCCAAGCCGTACGATTTCATCCCTCAGTTCACGGAATTTTCTATAGTTCGTGTAACTTTCCGGTCGATTCTCCATACCGATCCACTTGGCGATATTTTGGAAGGCGTCGGTAATATTCTCGGCGAGGCAGTGACATCCAATCCCGCCCGTCTCGCCCGTGAGTCCGTAGAGTTCATCATGCTCGGTATATGGAAGCGCAACCTCTGCATTATGCGGTATTTTGTGCGAGCAGTATCCGCTTGTCGTACCCGCCGGCTGCATGTTCTTCCTGAAGAACACGCAATCGACGCACATGGGAAGGTGGTATTTCGTCACTGGACGACTCCTTTCATGGATTCGGGATACCACACGTAGTGCAGCGTGATTTTGATTTCGGCACCAGGCCGTTCGCCGTAGAACTTCTCCACGTCGCCGGCGTAGACCTGGGAGTCATCAGCGTAGACGATGCCTTTCATGGCGTCCTCGGTGGACCGCAGCAGTTTTCCTCGATCCGGTGCCGACAGGTGCGGGCACGGGCCTTTGTATTCGAGCCGCAGCTTGCCGGCGGATTTCTTCGACGTGTGGTAGTGGTACTTCGGGCGCGGCATGTAGAACGTGGCGTCAAGACGCACGGCTCCTTTGAACGGAGGCTCGTCCTTCATCGCCTGTAAGGCCGCGTGGGCGACGGCCTGCCGCCAGTTTTCCTCGTACTGCCCGCCGGCCTTGACCATCATCACGCGCCCGAGTTTCGGATTATAAAAACCCTTCTTCGACCCGCCCGGGCGCGGGATGCCGGGGACGAAGAATTGAATGATTTTTGAATGTTGCGGCGGCGGTGTAATGCTTATGGCTTCCGTGCCTGGTTGTTTCATTTCCAATCTCCCTTCACGCTCATGGTTCACTCAAAACGTAACGGTTCATTTACGTTTCCTTAACTCCACGCCATCGACGGAATTCTGGGCGTCATGCCAGGCGTTCTCGATTTCCATAAACTTCTCGACGAGGTACTGTTCGAACGGAGCGCTATACTTGCGTTTGATCCTGATTTGCCGCTTGATGATCGGAAGCGACTTGCAGAAATCGCGACACCACATGATATATTCGGTTGACCAGAACTCGCTTCTCAGTCGATTGCCAACCCATTGAAACCGATGACAGTACATGTTTTCTGCGTTACGGTCGTCTGTGATGTACACGTACTCCGTCATGTCAGCACCTCGATTTTGATACGCTTTTCAAGCCACTTGTTAACGAACAGCGCATCGTTTGAGCATTTGTATTCTTCGGAATAGCGAACCACTCCGTACGCGACTGGCAGTTCCGAATCGACATGCTCCACGCGCATAATCCACCCGTGCACAGCCCAGTGCGACGTGATGACGAGCAGATTTATCTTCGGAAGTTTTTGCGCTTGTTCCAACGCATACTTCACCGACAAATACTCGATACTCTCCACCATCGCGTTTCCATCGGCATCGACGAACCGCCACCGCCACCGGCAATTCTTGGTGTTTTGTTCTTGAAAAACCTCGATTTTCGGGTGTTTTTCAACAATCATGGTTTCGTCGCCTCCAATACTTCGATGACATGCAGGCACACCTCGGAGGATTTTTTGCCCCACAGCGTAATCGGCGCGTGTTCGCCGGACGGGTAGCGGTGAACAACGGCCTTCCACTCATGCCGAACGCACTGCCACGTCAATTCGAGCAGGTGCAGGCTGTGCCGCTCGCGCAACTGGAGAAACCGTGTGAAAATCTCGGATTCGAACGCGGGGTCGATGTTTTCCGCGTCGCGCCAGAATTCGCACGAGTGCCCTTCGCTCGATTTCGTGAGGCTGGTCTTTATGGACACGCTGGCAGGCAATGACCTTCGAACGGATTTCATGTCCACCAGAGGGCACACGCACGTCCCCAGTCGCGATTTTGCGTCCTTCTCCGTCCACCACCGGCAATTTCTACATAGTTGAATGTTCATTTTCTGACTCCATTCGTGGCAAACTGCGTGCATAGGTCCATGTTTGTAACGCACAGTTTTTTATCGCGCCATCCGCCGGTGATCTCTATTTTTCCGATGATCTTATTACCGGCCATGAGTGCGTCGTATTGGGTTGCTTTTCCGTCTTTACAATCAAACAACGGTTGTTTTACCGCGTAACAGAATCCCTGAAATCCCTTCATCGGGATCGGCTTGATCCACTGCCACGAATCTGCCCGCATGAAGACGTAGACGCCTGGTGGCCAGACGATCCCGGTCGTGTCGCACCGCATCGACGTGTCTCGCTTTACGATTTCGCGCACAAGGGCGAAGCCGCGAACGTATCCGTCCTCCACGTAATACACGCGGTCGCCCACATTCAACAGGCCCGGATAGTGATGCAGGCTGAACCGCCGGAAGTATTCCCCGCCGCCGGCGGCGATGGCGTCAGCGGCTTCCTTTGCGGCGTTTCGCATTTCGCTTTTCGGAGTGGTGACGATGATGTCCATTAGGCACCTCCGACTTCTCTATTTGTGCGAATCAACTTCCGAATGCTTTCCAAATCGACCGCGCGAAACGACATGCGTTCCACAACATCACACGGAATGGCGAAGGTCGTTTCACCGTTGTTGTAGATGTTCGGATCAGCCATGATTTTCTCATGGCGGAATCGACCGGCCCGGTCAAGTTTCGACGTGTACCCGTTGTCGTTTGGCCTCCACCATATCGCTATCCCACGGACTTCATCCGCCTTTGAACAGGTGATCGAGTAGACGTAGTATTCCACATCAAGATTGAGCACGCGGCGTGCATAGAGGCGGCGAGGATCGTCCATGTCGCCCGACGTGGCCAGGTGTTCGAGTAACTGGCGGTGTTTGTCATCGTCAGCCGCTTCCGTCAACTCGAAATGGTGTTCTTCGACAAACGACAGCGGGTGTCCACACGGGCAGACGAGGCTGTTCTCGTAGTAAGCGACTAGCCACTCCTGACCGCTTGGCTTGTGCAGCACCGAGTCGCCAGTCCTGAATTTTGGTTTGGTTTCGCTCATTTCATTTCCTCGACTTTGACGATGTATGGATACTCCTGAAGCAGGATGTTGGCGTGTTTCTTTCCTTTAGTCGTGATGTAGTACGTCTTTCCGTCCTGTAGTTGTCCGTACAACTCATCCGCGTTCCAGATGCCCAGTAGGATTCCGTTGTCGCACTCGAACACGCCCTGGTCGGTGACGACCATGTAGTGCGAGGAATCGCTGCGCAGGTCAACATGTTTTGATTTGACCGTGACGGTATGATAGGCTGTAGGCCCAAACCCGCCGACGCCACAGGCCGTGTATGTGACAGCGATACCGACCAGCAGCACAACAAGAATCAGTATTGCCGCGCAGCCACTGTTATCGTCAGATGTACGGTGAGGATGAATGGTCGTTCGTATCATGCTATCCTCGCTTCATCTCTCACAATTTTTCCCGTGATGACATTGCCTCCGACCGTAATTTCGACCGTGTGGCCGCTCTGTGGATTGACAATCAGCATGTTCTCGAAAGACGACGCGACACTGACGAGCGGGTCGAGGCGCAGTCCGTGGATGATCGTCAGGGCGAGTTTCTGGACCGCAATGCCTTTCTTCTGTTCGTCGATTTGTTTCCGCTCGTCGGCAATGCTGCTTCTCTCTGAATCGAACGCCTGTTTTGACTTGTCGCGCCGCCGATGCCATGACAAGTGCATCCCGAGTCCCTGTGCGGTTCGCAACGACATACTGCAAATCTCGCACCGGAATGTTTTGTTTTTTGTCCTCATGTTGACCCTTTCGATTTTCTTTCTATTTCGCAATAGCACTCGTGGCATATAGCCTTGCTTTCTTCGTTGGCCTGAATCGTTGTCCATCCTTTCGGCGCTCCGCTCCGGCTTCGTCGAATCTTCTTTCCACACCAATCGCATTCCCATCGGTGAATGTTTGGCTTGCCCGTACCGAGTCGGATCGTCACGTTTATGCTCATGTCGCATCCTTGTGTTTTTTCTCAAGTTCATCGCGCATCCGGCTGATGGGCGATTTCAAGACGACGACATTCTTGTCGTCAGTCCCTTTTCCGATGTACGTGTCGATGGTCAAACCAAGCGAGGCTGTCATTTCACGGATCAAGTGATGAAACGTGCCAACTCGGTCGTAATCCATTGAGTAGTGATCGCGAAACTCGACATGCTCATCGGGATGTTCCAGAGCATTCGCGATGGCGTGCAACATTAGGGCCGTTGTTCGGCCCGTTCCTCGATTGGTTTCGTCGAGCGGAGGCGCTGGAGGGATGGATTGCTCCACGGGACGCGTGTGCTCCTGAATGTCATCGACATCGAAGAAATGCGGGGCAATTCCGTGGTGTTTTGCCCAGTGAAGAATGGAGTTTCGAACGACGTACTCCATATCGTCTTTCTCTTTTTTCGTCAGATGTCGGAGGAAATCATCCGCCGCATCGCCGCCGATTTCGTCCGCTTCGCAGATCATCTGCTTAATGATGTTTTCAGCGTGGCCGTCCGCGAAATCGGCCATTTCGTACGTACGAATCCGTGCCGTCTCGATCATGTCGTAGTCGGACACTCCAATCACCGGCTTCCACGCGGCGGCAACCGCTTCCTCACGCGACCAGAACTTGTGTGACTGGAAACTCTCTGCACCCTTGCGACGGTAGACATAACGTTTGAGGTCCCGATTGGCCGTAAGTCCCGTGATGCGGAGTTTTCCGTTCATGTCGGCCACGTCCACACAGATGAAATCCACGTCGTCGCAAATGGAATCATCGCATGTAAGTCCGCAGTACCTGGCGATTGATCTCGCGCCGGTGTTTGTCATCGGAAGGGCATTCTCTGGACGTTCCACGAAAACCGGGATACGTCCGTTCACGTCATGCGGACCCGCGAAGAACATTCCTTTTTTCACGATCATCACATATTGCGTGTCGTTCATTTGTTTACCTTTTGTCATTGGGACACCACTTTCACGACCATGAAAATCGCCACCGCGAGCACGGAACCACATGTCAGCAACGATGCGATGCGTGTTATTCTGTACCGTCGCTCGTTGAGTTTCGAATTGAACTCCTGCGCTTCGGCGAGTCTGTTGCAATACGAGATGATGACAGCCTTATCCACATCGTCATCCAGTACCTTTATGTTTTGGTTTTGGTAATACTCGACTTGCTCGCCGTGAAATTTGACGTACCCGGTTGCGTAGGCAACATCTCTGTAGCTTGCGAGATATGCCACGATTGCGAGTATGACCGTGCTGGCCACGACAAGCACAAGAGCGACGCAGAGTGACAGGCCGTGCAGCGTGTCGCCACAAGACAACTCGACCACCAGCAGCGTTCCGATTAGGACGTTCAGCATCAACAGGAACATCGTCCTGTAGTGCACGTTGTTTGCGCGAATCAGTTCGTATTCGTGTTGCTTTCGGATCATGTCGCAAAATAGAAAGTTCATGTGTTTTCTCCTTTCACGGGCCGTGTGTGTGTCTGCTCATCCTCAACTTCGTAGAAATCCGGGGCGATGTCGTTACGGTCTGCCCATGCTATGATTGCGCCATTGATGGCATTATCGAGATCGTCTATCTGAGCGCCTGTAACTTCGTCAAGGAATCTGTTGGCCACTTGTCCAACACGCCCAATGGTTCGCATAACGATCCTGTCGATCATCTCCGATGCGTGTCCGCTTGCGACATTTTCCATCGCGAACGGGATACATCGACCCGTCATCACAACATTGACATTCGGGGATTCGGCGAACGCATCAGAGGCCGCTTCTTCACGAGTTGCATAGTTTCCGAAGAACATGCCGTAGCTTAAATCCTTGGCACAGTACGAATACCGTATTTCGTTGGCCTCTTCGGATTCTGGCGCGGCTGTCCGATCCTTTCGGAGATAACTCTCCATTGCGGCGACAGCTAACGCCGCAACTCGAACAAGTCTCTCACGCGGATCATCTGACGGTTTCAGGCCGGCCATGTGATTAACCTGGTGCCCAATGAACCGAATCCAGTCACTCAAGCCATGCTTGTTGTCATGCTCCGCGCCGCCCCATATCTCATTCTGCCGATTACGCTCCGCAAAAATGTCCCGAATGATCTCGGAGCGACGTATCGTTTTTGTCTGCCTGTCTTCGTTGACTTCCGTTGAAGAAACGGCACGAACTCTATCTATTGGCGTTAACCCAGTGACACGAATCCATTCATTCTTTTCCTCAACATCAACCGCGATGAACTCCACGTCGCCAAGGTTATATTTCTCGACGAAATGTTTCGCCCAGTCCATCGACTGAACCGGGTATGCGTCCTCGATGTGACGCACCCATGCGGGACGCGGATTCCCGAGCGGCCACGCGCCTTCAATCGTTCCGCCAAACCATAGGCCGTCCTTATCAATAATCGCGATGTGTTGCTGGTTGTTCATTTGATCTCCTTCCACGCCAGTTTTCCAAAAATGAAGCTGATAGCATCACCGACCGTCTGATGTTTGTCCGGGTCCGCTTCCATGTCGGTGATCGCTAATTCAAACTCGTCCTCGCAGGCCATGACGATCTCGCACCAGTCCAGCGAGTCGGCGCCGAGATCGGAGAACTTCGTCTCGCGTCCGATTTCCCATGCGTTCACATCGAATTGCTGACGAACGATGTCGATGATTTTTTGTTCAATTTCATGTCGATTCACGGGTCACTCCTATCAAAATTCATCTTCCGTCATGGCGCAGAACAGGCCGCACTCCGGGGCAGGTTCGTCGTGGCGTCCGGCGTGTGGTTCCAGTTCGGTTAGCGGGAACCGTTTTCCGGTTTTACGGTTGTAGAACAGGTAGGCCGACTCTCCGATGGAGGCTTCGAGTGCGGCCATACGCGCAAATTGCTCCGGGAAGTCACTGCGAATCTTGTTCCAGTACCCCATGCCTCCCTTAGGACATCCGATACAGTTGGCGTTCGAGTAACCAAGTCGGTACATGGCAGGCAGTTCAATTCCGGCCCTCTCGATCATGCTCAGGCAGTTGGATTTTGTCAGGCCCGCGTCGATAAGCGGAAACTCGACAAACCTCTGATCCATGCGGAGTCGATCCGCTCGCCGGCCTTCCTCGTAGGTGTAACCGATGATGTGAGCGACTTCTTCATTACTGCCGCCGAACTGGTTCAGACACCATTCGTTGATGACACGACGCTTCAACGTTCCAGAGCACGCCGCGCCGCTTGGACCTTTTATGTATCGGACTCGTTCGATTACCGCGTATGCAGAGGCCCCGTCGCGTTCCTGTCGCAGGACGGTGATCGGCTTGCATATCCATTTCTCCACGTCGGCGAGAAACCGCCGGTTGTCGGGATGTTCCTCAGCGACGAAGGCATTGACGACGTACGAATCCGGGTAGCGGCTAAGAACGATCTTCGCTGCGACAGCCGACGCCGCTCCACACGAAAAGTGAATAACTCGAATCATGCCAAACCCTCCGGGAATTGTGCCTTCACGAGAGCCTCGGCGAGTTCAGGGCAGACGGAGTTTCCGATGGCCGCCACCTGGTCAGCCTTGGAACCCCACAGAACGTACTCGTCGGCGAAGCGGCCGAACTGGGCCTTGAGCAGCTCTCGCGGTTCCAGCATTCGCAGGCCGATGTCCACAATCTGCCAATCTTCGCCGTGTATCGTCACCAGACCAAGGCGAGCCTTCGCGGTCAGGGTGTGCATGGGGCTTTTCAATGACTGGTTCTGGCTGCCGCTGCTGTAATACTTGACGATGAACGCACGGACCTCGGACGTGTGGTCGGCTCCGCTGTAAACGCCAGGTGCGTCTTTTCGCATGTACCGATCAATGCGATTCTGTTCTCCATAGCGTTCGATGGACGCCTCCGCCAGGCATCGGTGGTTTTCTGTCGTCAGCGTGCCCATCGGCTCCGTAACGGCGGTCGGCTTGGCGGCGTAGGTCGGGCCACCGGCGCCGACGAGCGTTGCGGAAATGACGGCCTGCTGGTTCCCGCTGGTCAATGTCGGAACGGGGTTTGTGATGTCGCCGGGTCCATGGCCGGACGTGTTCGTCATCAGCGTGGCCGCAAGCACCGCGTGATTGTTCCCGCCGGCACAAATCGTCTGCATGGGGGTTCGCGGGTCCACATGCGTCGCCTCGCCGTGCTTGAACCGCTGAATGGTGGCGGAGACCAGAGCGTGTCGGTTCTGGGTGTCGATGGTTCGGACCGGCAGCCGGGCGTCGGCGCTACGGCCGTCGATTTCGCCTGCTCTCTCGCCGTGGTATTTCGTCAAAAACGCCTCGACGAGCGCGAAGTGTCCGCCCTTCGGGTATGCCGTGACCGTTCGGAGCGGATCGTCTGCCTTGTGCGACGTGTTACTGCCGTTGAAATGTGCAATCGGAACAATCGTCGGCGCCACCAGGGCGTTGTGGTCAATGGCCGTAACGGTCGGCATTGGTTCGCGTGCGTCCGCGCCGACGACGCCCGTAAAATACTTGCTCAGGTGTGGCACTACGACGCCAACCGCGTCGCGACTGGCGGTGATCGTCCGCAGCGGTTCAAACGAGGACCACACGAGTCCGTGCTCGCCAGCGTGGTTGCAGCAAATCACAAATGGGTCCGCCGATTCGATGACGTGCTTCATCATCCCTTTGTAGATGCGCTGGTTCGTCGCTTCGGCCAGCGGGCGTTTTCGTTCAAAAATGCTCAGGATCGGCAGTGAGAAGTCGATGCACTCGGCGGCGCTTTTGTAGGGCAGCAGGCCCAAGGCTTCGGCCTTATGGCGCGGGGCGTGCGTGCGTTTGGGCCAGACGATGGGCTTGCCGTCGCGTCGGGCGACGAGAAAGAACCGTTTGCGGGTGGTAGGCACGCCGTAATCCGCCGCGATCAACTCGCGATGTTCCACTTCGTAGCCGCAGTTTCGGAGTGCAGAAATCCACCGCAAAAACGTTTGACCGGCCTTCTCCTTGATCGGTTTTCCGTCACGATCCAGCGGCCCCCATGTCTGGAATTCTTCGACGTTTTCTAAAATAATGACGTTTGGCTTCACGTCCTTCGCCCACCGGATCGTCACCCAGGCAAGGCCGCGAATTTTCTTCGACAGCGGTTTCCCGCCCTTGGCCTTGCTGAAATGTTTGCAATCGGGCGACAGCCACACCAGGTCCACGGGACGCCCGCCGGTGACTTCCAGAGGGTCCACGTCCCACACGTCTTCGCACAAATGGCGCGTGTGCGGGTGATTAACGGAATGGGCCTCCACGGCCTTGCGGCTGTGGTTTATGGCGATGTCCACGCACCGGCCAAGTGCTGCCTCAATGCCGAGGCTGGCGCCGCCCGCCCCGGCAAAATTATCCACGATCAGACCGACGTTCGCCGATGCCGTTTGACGTGCCGTTTTTCGTCCGATGAGTTCGGTCAGCATTTCGGCACCTCCATCTCACCCGCTTCTTTTTTTCGCATAGCCTCTTTCATGGCGCTGGATATGGTTGTGCCTTTGCCTTTGTAATTTCCGAACGGGAACATATGGATATACGCGGTAAACTCGTTGGGTTGCTCGTCGTTATCGAACGCAAAGCACTCGCACGAAACTCCACGTACGATTCCACCGGGTGTGTACCCCATACACGGCAATTTCCAGAACCGGCTGATGATGTTCATGGGGCTGCTCATGGCTTTTCCTCCGTGGGCATGGACCAGGGCAAGTTTCGCAGGCGAAGGTCTCGGGGGAATTTCGCGGGGTCAGTATGCAGTTTCCAGCGGAATTCTCGGCAGCGATCATCCTTCCAGAGATTCTTTTTCACCAGTAACTCGTCGCTCTTATCCGGGTCAAGCGTGGTTCCGTCATGACACGTCGGCAGCCAGAGTTGCTTGACGAAGACGGGCGTTATGCAGCGTATTCGTGCCTGGCGCGCCGCGGCGGTTGTCCTGCCCGACAATCACGCCGTCGATGAACGGACAGAACAGGTCCGTCATGCTTCCGCACGTCAGCGTCTGTCCGTGCTTTAGCCATTCAATCTCGTCGTTTTCTTCATCCACGGGAAGATCTGGATACCGCGATTCATTAAACGTCACAATGTCGCTCAGCGGTTCCAGCGACAGCCAGACGTGGGCATACGGGTTTTTGTTTTTGACGATCTTCGCCGCCACCAGTGCCGACAGAAGCTCTTTCTGCGTCCTCGCCGTGAACCCCACCCAGACGTTTCGTGCCGCCGCGTTTAGCGGCCTGCTGTGCAGTTGCATCCACTCGGAATGATCCTCGGTGTACCCTTCATCGTTGAATGTGTATTGGGATTCGAGGCCCATCTTCGTGAGCGTTTCGCGGTCATCGACTTCGCTCGCGATGGGGCACGAACACTCGTCGCATGAATTGTCCTCGCCACGGTCCTCTTTGCCGGGGAAATCGCACACCCAGTCGCCTTCTCCGACGTGCCCGCACTGATCCCTCATGCGGATGTCGTCCATGCTGATGCACTCGCCGAAGTACATGGGGTGTCGGGTAAGTTCCGTCCACTCGAACCCGCGACGGCCGGCGTGCTTGGCAATCCAGTCCGCCAGTCGCTTGTGCTGTTTGGTCAGCACAACGAACGTGTGACGGTCTGCCCGCCACATGAGGTCCCACATCGTGGCGAGTTCCACATTTTGGCGGCATTTGTCCGCAATGTCGCAGGTGAAGTTCACGAGAACAACGCCCGGTTTCTTCGTCGCGTCGGGCTGGTCGAACCGCTCCGGGTGAATGTGCGGGAGAAACTTCAGGCACTCCGGGCAACCCTTCGCCGACAACCGTTTGGCCATCGCCCGCGCCCAGCAGCCGTCACAGTTGGCCGAACAGCCAAACCCGCCGGGGTTCCAGGCGTAGTACCACTCCACCGGCTTACCATCAGCGCCGATGCCTCGGTAGCCGATGTTCGATTTTGTCATGGTCTTACTGGTCATTGGCTTCCTCCATGAGCGGCATGGCCGCTTCATTGGTGTAGGACGGTCCGTTGATGAGCAGAACTTCGATAGCCTTCTTGGCAACGCTGCTAGGGCCGTTGCTGAGCGTCAGAGACTTGCTGACTTCGATTTTCACCTTGGTCCATCCGGGGTAGAGCGTGTCCAGACGCGGATCGTCGTAGTAGCTGACTACGACGCGGGATTGCTTGAACCGCGACAACAGGCCGGACAATCGGTCATGGTCGCCGGCCGCAAAATCGTGAAGGTACTTCGCGCCCTTCACCAGGTACGGCGGGTCGCAGTAGATGGCTGTGCCCGGTGCGTCCTCGATGCGTTCGAGCAGCTCGAAGCCGTCGCGATTGAGGACCGTGACGCCCTCAAGCCGTTTCCGCCAGGCCAGCATCGACGAAATCGCGGAACGGAATCGCTTGGCCGAATGGCCACCTTTGCCGGTGTACCGAGCGCAGTACGCGCCGTTGTGGTTTTTCGGCAATCCCATTGTTCCGTTTCGGCCCAGCCAAGACACGATGAAATAGTGGTAGGCAAGATAAACGCTTGTCTTCGTAATCTCGTAGGAACTGCATTCGAAGTCACGGATGATCCTGTCGGAATTTCGAAACACATCCTCACACCTCAGCGTGCGGCGCAGCATCTTATACAGAGCAGGCCCCATCTCCGGGTCACAAATGACGCGGGCCAGGTTGACAACGAGCTTGTGTAGATCGTTTACCGTTTCCATAGAACAAGGCGGCTTCACCAGCACAACGGGAAATCCACCAACGAACGGCTCCCAATACCTGACATGATCGCCAATCTCCGCGATGATGCGTGGCGCGAGTTTTCGCTTCCCGCCAAACCACGGGGCGATGGCCGTAACCGGCATGTCGTCGGTTGGATACGGAATACAGACCATTCCTTCTTCGGCTTCATCAATAATGTTCGGGAGACTCGTCATTGAAACGTCCTTGTTTTCGTTGACTGCGACGGTCGGGTTCGATCCCGACTTGCGGTAAGGTGCAGGCTCTCCAATCTGCACACCACGCTCTGCCGTGGCCACCGTCGCACGTTGTGTTATTCCTGCGAGTCGTTCGAAACATCAGACGGCTCTTTCAGGTCTGTCAGGTTCGTGGACTCTGCGTCCGTCGGCGCGGCGGCAGTTTCCTCCACGGGCGGAATGTTGGAAATCGCTTCGCTGATCGGATGCGCTTCCGTCGCGACTTCCTCGAATTTCCGACCTCGTGAGTGACGATCGTTCTCCGCTGTTTTCGCCCTCGCACGTTTCGCATGTCCCGCTCGGGACGTCCGATGCACTGTGAGCAGTAGTCGCCGATTGTGTCTCGCCCGCATCCGAGGCAGCACTGGACGGCTTGGAGTCTTCTGGTTGCCATGTGTTACTCTCCTGTAATTCCACATCCATGCGTTTCAGTTCGTCGTTGATACTTCTTTCGCGATTCACTGCTTTCCGTGCGTTTCGCAGTTCGATTATTTGCCTAATCTCAATGACGAAAAACGCGATCAACATCACAACGACAACAGCAATCACAATGTTCAACAGGTCCATTACTCTCACCTTTCGCTTCAAACTCGATGTGTGCTTATTCCGCCGGCGGCGCGTCCGCAGCGGGAGCGTTGGTTTGCGTATCGGATGGCGGTTCACTCGGCGGCTGCTTATTCGATTTCACCTTATCCGTCAAAGCCTCCGTACGAGTCTTGCCGGAATCGGCAGCCGGATCGTCCAGCGGGAAGAAGCTCTCACGCGGGGCCATTCCGTCTTTGATGCTGGAGTAGATTTTTCGAAGGTTGACCATCTCGGTTTCGATGATCGTTTCCAGCTTGTGGCCGATCCGACGTTCGATCATCTCCTTGGTCACGCCCAATTCGCTGAAGGCGACGACCATCGCCCGGGCGCGGTCGGCAATCGGGGCCGTGTTGTTGCCGGCGAGCGTCTTTTCACACTCGTTGATGGCCGCCTCCACGATGTCGCCGGGAATCACGCCGAGGATGCAGCCGCGAAGCCTCCGGGCGCCCTGGTTGGCACACATCTCGTAGATGTCACGCGGGTCGGTGAGTTTCGTTGTCCTCTGGTTGTTGCCTTTCCCGCTGACGCGCTCATGGCGCACCTGGAACGTCGTGGTTTTGCGGGCGTTCGTCTCAAGGTCCCATGCGTACGCCATCATGGTGGACTCGCCGTTACGTTGCTCCACTTCGACGATGCCGCAGTCCAGGTTGCCCCACGACTGCGCCAGCACCTCCGCCAGGCGGATCGAGGGACCTGTCACCAACGTTCCGCCTCGCGGGTAGGCGTACATCGCATGATCGGCCAGCGTCTTACGACGACAGGCGTGCATGATCCGCGTGTACGACTGCGTTTCGTCGCGAGGGAACCGCTTGGCGATAATCATGGCAGCCTGCACCTCCTGAGCGGCCCTCGCGGAGGCGACCTCGATCATGCTCTGACCGCCTTGCGGGCGTTCGGCCAGTTCGGTAAACCCATTCGGCTGATGTACGATGTCTTGTTGCGTCATGGCTCAAAATCCTTTCTTTCGTTGACTCGTTAACTCGTTAACTCGTGACTCGTTTTCGTAACCGGAACTCGAATACCTATTGGCTACTGGCTATTGGCTGCTGGCTCGTCATTACAGCCCTTTGGGCCGATGCGTCAGGCGTCGCTGCACGCCGTCTTCGACGACGTACCCTTTTCGCGGCGATTCGTACCAAGTGACGGCGCCAAGTTCGCCGCACAGTGCCGCTTCGGCGTCGCCGAGTGCGGCTTTCAGTTCCAACTCGACCGCTTTGCGTGCCTTATCCGCCACGCTGTACGCCTCTTTGGATTCGAGCCAGCGCTGTACGAGTTCGGGGGACACGTCGGCGACTTTTCCGGGAATTCGCCGCATTCTCGTGACGATTGCCGGGTGCGGTTGAACATTCTCCGGCGGCGTGTCGGCCAGCACGTTCATCCGCCAGAATTCGTCCACACGCTCGACGATCAAATCAGACAGTTCGCGACTGCGGGGCACAGTGTAGAGGCACAGGCCTCGGTGTCCGATGAGAACGGGGACATGGCACACGTCGCGACCCCACGCCATCATGTGGGCGTGGCACTGGACGATGACGCGCTCGGGAACCTGGTCGGTGCCTTCCTCGCCCCAGTCATTGTCATTGCTTGGGCTGAACAGGCCGTGCGTCTTGGCCTCCACGGGATCGTCGGTGCCTTTCACCAGGGCGTCCGTGTTGACGCGGATGATTGGACAATCGGCCATCACGCGGGTTGGAGGCCCGATCAGCAATTCGCCGAGTGACTTGCTGGCCAACTTCAGGACGGGTTCCTCCAGCAGATTCCCGGCCTCCATCCGCATGTCGTCGCGGTTGTCGTCGGTCAGCTTGCCGGTCTTCTCCAGATACAGGTCGTAGATGTTACGCCACGGGTCGCACCCGAGGATCGCCGCTACGTCACTGCTGCCGATGTGTCCTTTTCGTTCTTCGCGTTGTTTTGCTGTGATTGGCATGGGTTACTCCACGGGTTGAAGATCAAACAAAAATCCTTGTTTCGCACACGTTGTTGCTGCTGCCGGCTCTGGCGTCGTCATCGCATCGAGTCGGTGAATCATGTCTTGGTCACGGGCCTCGCGGAATTCGCGGATCAGACTTTTGCGGCCCCATACGAGCCACGGGATGAACAGCCACCCGGCGAACTCCGTCCACGACACCATCAGCGGGTCGATGTCCTGACAGGACAAATCGAGGCTGTAGTTGCTCGCCTCCAGCAGGAAACCGCCCGTCCCGACGCACGGTTCGTTGACGCTGAGCAATCTCGTGTCGCGGTCCTCGGAGCCGAACATCAATTCGGTCATCATGCGGACCATGCACATCGGCGTCGGGAACCAGGCCGTTCCGCTCTTGGCGCCGCCGAGGATGTCGGCGGTGATCGTCGCGCCCCAGTCCGCCGGGTTTCCGATCATCCGGTGCAATTCGAACTCGTTGTAGAGGATCACGGCCCCGCGCGGACTCATCCGTGGACGCTGTTCGATTCGTGGCGATCCGAATCCCCACAGCCACCAGTCCACAAGCTGCTGGAGGTGGTTGCTTCCGAAATCCTGTGCCCGGCGGAAGATGTCCAAGGCGTGGCTTTTTGCCGAAGACGGACTCCCGATGTGCTCCGCGAATTTCCCGCACTTGGGTTGACTACCTTCGTCCGACGAGAAATCCAACTGCGGAATCGCCCACTCCGGCCCGCTGCCAATGCTGTTGTTCATGCAGATCGCGAGCCAGTAACTCCACCGGCCATTGATGGCCGATTCGAGCGTCCAAAGCTGATTCTGGAACCAGCCTTTGTTGGCCGTCATCGCGTCCACATGCTCATACGTACAGGTCGGCCTTGCGGTGGTCATGGTCAGTCTCCCTTATCCGCCAACCCCGTGATGAGTCCGTGGGCTTTCTCGTTTCGGAGTTCGACCGTGTACTCGCCGGAAATCTCGCCGGCTTCGTATTCGTCCGTGGAATTCATGCGCTTGTAGTGGAAACTTCGAACGGCCACCGGGATCACATGGACGAGCCGGGAATCCAGCAGCAGAACGCTGTCGGACGGCATGGCGCGGGCAAGAACGACACGGAAGACGCCGAAATTGTTCTCGTACACCATGAGCGGATTCGGTGCGTGTGCGGTGCTGTATCCCGAATCGGCGATGATTTTGTTGATCTGACGCTTATGGAACCCGTTGACAACAATGGTGTCCACGGTCGAACCGGACGTTTCGTAGATTCTCCTGATCGCGCCGTCGAGTTGTTGTTCGGTCAGTACCCTATCGCTGGGAAACCCGTTGAACCCAGGATGAAACACGTTCCATTTAAGCATCGGAATGATGCCGTTCATCGTGCCGCGAATTTCGCCTTTGTCTTGATCCCACGTCGTCGTGGCCTTTCCGATTAAGACTGTCGCCTCAAGGTCTCGGAGCAACTCACGCAATCGCTCCTGCTTCTGGTAATCCAGTTCGTCGCAGAGGGCAAGATTACGAGCGGCCAGAACATTCTTTGACACGCGAACGGACGCGGTGAATCGTTGGATCAGGTTTTTCTTGAATTTGTCCTCATCCATCCACTCGTGAATGATCGAGGTCGTACAGGAATTCAACGCACTGTCTGCGTCGCCAATGTGACACAGCAGCGGCGTCTCGTACGGACTGACGACGCCAACAATGTCCGACAGGTCATCACAATCATCCGGCCAGTACGAATCGTAACCTTCAGTCTTTCCCGTAAACGGCATTGTGTTCTCCTTACAGCGGACGGCGGGACTTGAACCCACATACCCGGATCGGAAATCCGGTGCTCTGCCGATTGAGCTACATCCGCGTCGCCGGTTGCGAACCGGCTTGTGTGCCATGCTTCGGTGGCGACCCGATGGCCGTTTCGTGTTTACAGCCGCCACGCAGTGGTTTTTACAGCCCCCACGCAGTGGGCTAGACGTGCCAGGCGTTTTTGATGTTCTCGACGGCCTGCTTTTGTTTCCGCGTGCAGTGCTGGTTTTCCTCGACCCAGTAGAGGACTTCGGAGAAGAACTCATGCGCTTTTTCGAACGCATCGTCCTCCAGCAGGGCTTCAAGTTCCTTGGCGAAATCTTCCCATCCGCACGAGCCGTCACACTGGCCGTCGCCCTCAATCAGGCTGGCTGGAGTCGGAAACGTTGACGTTGGCTTCGCGGATTTTTCCTTGTCTCGACGCTCCCAGAACGCCATCGTCGCTTCCTCGATCTCGTTCTTTCCTTTCTCGCCGATGTCCTTGATGTCCGTGGCCCAGAAGTCCTTCTTTTTCTCCTGCCATGCAGAAAAGTCACCCATCGTGAGAATTGGCGGCTCATGCTCGGACAGTGCCTTCAAGGTCCGTGAACCAATCGCCGGACTGGACAGGCTGTCCAACCGAACCGTCCGCCAGGCGTCATCGTCCACTGCGTGGAGGCTGTCTGTTGTACCTTTTTCGTTTGTGGATGTGGCGGTTGCCACCGTGTCGGTTGACTCGGCCTTCGCCTTTTCGATTTCTTTCACCAGCGGAAGCGGCAGCGGCGACAGGTGGTTCACGATGGCGTCGCCGGCGGCGTTGTAGCGGGCCTGCGCCACCTCCACGCGCTTCTTCTTCGCTTTTGCATCTTCCGACGCGATGTGATGATCGTGCGACGCGAGAGCCAGGTCTTCACGTGCGGCTTTCAGATTGGCCAGCATCTCCGCCGGAATTTCCTTCGTCAACGCTGTCGGTTTCGGCGTTGGCGCCGCCGGTGTTTCCGCCGCTGCGGGTTCGTCGTCAGCATCCTCGTCGTCATCCTCGTCCGCTTCGGTTTGTACATCTTCCGTATTTGGGTCGTATCCGACCTTCGTACCGTCAGGATCGGCATAGCCGATGACCATGCTCGCGTTTCCGTCCGCGTTTCCTTCTTCGTTCCATCCGTTGACCGTGACTTCGTGCTGTCCACCGTCGCCATACTGGAAGGTGAGCGTGTCGCCGTCGCGTCCGATCAGCGTCATCGTGTCCTTCGCGTCGGGAAACTGCATCACGAACACGCGGCCCATCGGCGTCGCGTCGTCGATCAATCCAATCGGCTGCTGTGTTTCAACCGCTACATCCTGCTCAACATCCACTGTCCCTTGTTCCGTCATGTCAGACTCCTTTGTTGGTTTTCCGAGAAATTTCGGCTATTCGCATTCAAGAACTTGTCGGATGAACTCCATAACGACCACGTACCAGAACACACACTGAAGCATCACGAAGAACAGCACACCGGAAACGACTTTCAGGACATGCTTTGTGCTGGCCGTCATTCGTGACTCCCTTTGCAGCACGTTCTCAGGCATTCATTCAGCCGCCGCGCTTCGCTCTCGATGAACCACGAAAGTTGATGATTCGCGTGCATCGCATCCAATCCGTCTCCGTGTAAACCATCCGGCATTTCACGGACGAATTCGGCCAAGTCTTCGCGTTTTTCCGCCGTCGCGATATGCAGCAGAATCCGCTTCGTCTCGTCGTTGAATCCCGTCCGCACCAGTTCAAGAGCGGATTGGTACATGCGGGCGTTGTCTTGACGCCTCACCTGGCACATCGCCGTGTGGCGGATTTCAACGCATTCAGCGGTGGCTGTGGTCATTTCGCACGTCCTTCCGCCTTTGCGATGGCGTTCACGAGCGATTCATACAGGTGTTTGGATTGCTCCGCCGTGGCAGTGTGTTCTGGATTAACCAGCCACTCGTCCAGGTTCGCTACCATCTGTTTTGCTGCCGCCAGAAGATCATTCGCGGCCAGTGCGACGCGAGTGGGAACGTACTGATACGGTGAGTAGCCAGCGCCTTGCATGACCTTCGCATGATCGGCAGGATCGGTTACGGCACAAATATCGACGTGTGCCGGTCGAACCTGTATGGCGATGTGGCTATGGTCCAGTTCGCGATTCTTGGTTGTTTGCTTGTCATCCATATCAGACTCCTGTTCTTCATTCGCCGCCACGCAGTGGGATAGCTCACGCGGTCAGAATTTTCGGGACGTATTCACCACGAGTTCGTACGCGACGGAATCGTGCGACCGGCGGATCGACGCTGCGATTCATTTCGAACTGCTCAATAGCCTCGATGGACACTCGGAACTGCGGTTTTTTGCTGCGCCGGTTCGTGCTGACGTTAATGGCGGAAAGCTCTCCGTTTCGCACCCACTGGCGAACCCGTTTCCACGAAACGCCCAGAATCTCGCCCGCCTCTTGAAGCGTGTGGTATTTCATTCGTCCACCTCCTCATCCTCATCCGTTTCCTTGACTTCGCAGTACGTGTCTTCGCTGCCGCAACCGGGGCATCGGCTAACGAACTCATCAGGAATCCAGTCGTCGATGTGTCCGGCTCGACCATCCAGTGTGCGGCGAAACTCCATCGTGTCGTCGGTGCAGCGGTGTCCACACTCCGTGCATTCATAGTGTTCGGTGGCCGTCATGGCTAATTCCGCTGGCAAGGAAATGTTCGAAAAAATGGCCGGGGCGGCGGCGGGGGTATGACCACCGCGCCAGGCGTTGACGCACTCCGAGGCTGGCTTCGGAGCGGTCAGAGTAATAGGGGCCCCGGCCATGTTCGACGAGACAGCTACACTTGGCTTCGATGTCCCGTGTCGCACAAGTTCATGGCGCGGCCTAGGACCTTCGGGGCCCGCTTTCGAGTCCGTTACCGCACGGGATTTCCCCGATAGGCGATAACCGGAACATGTCGGATTCTGAGAAAGGAGGATCGTAACCCGGCTGAGATTTGAACCCAGTTTTTCGGCGTATGGAGCCACCGCTGTCATAACCTGGCTAGACGACCGGGCCACGATCCCACGAATAAAGGTGCCGTGGCTGCCAGCAGAGGACTTGGGCTGGCAGCACACGGCGTCCGGCGTGCTGCGACTCCGCCAAG
>Ga0123353_10000743_pt1 | contig 39571 bp, 34 predicted proteins | sample TergutLab28metaG_3_FD_92763 | JGI IMG/M metagenome (GOLD analysis project Ga0123353, IMG submission 92763) | Labiotermes labralis P3 segment gut microbial communities from Petit-Saut dam, French Guiana - Lab288 P3 | ecosystem: Host-associated > Arthropoda: Insects > Digestive system > Gut ... | reverse complement strand
TTTTTTTTATTTTTTTTTTTTTTTTTTTTTTTTTTTATTTTTAAAAAGGGGGGGGGGGGGGGGGTAAAAAAAGAGATTGATTTATGGGGAATATGGAAACAGGTACTATATAATAATAATTTTTTAATTTTCAGTTGGCTTATTTTGTATTATAAAGAATTTCGCAATGTTGTTTATTATAGAGTAGGGAAGGCTTCATATTTTTTCCGTTGGTTATGTCCGCCATTGTCAACTTTGTTCATATATACCAAGAATATAGGAGAAGGCTTATTAATTCAACATGGATTTTCTACTATCATAAATGCTGAGAAAATAGGAAAAAATGTGCACATTTATCAGGAAGTTACAATTGGATATGATAAAAATAAAAAACCGATTATAGGAGATAATGTTAGGATATGTGCTGGAGCGAAAATAATAGGCGGCGTAACAATAGGGAATGATGTAACTATTGGAGCAAATGCAGTTGTTGTGAAGGATGTTCCTGATGGATGTGTTGTGGTAGGAGTACCAGGAAGAATTGTGAAATGCTATGGTAAAAAAGTCATAGATGATAGTGATATGATAGTATGACAGATAATATAAAAGAAATGATTATACAACATGCAGGAAAAGATAAAATATTAAAAAAATAGAATAAAATGATTATTGAAGACATTAAATCAATACCTTCTTTTGAAGTGTTGGGGATAATTATTAATGTTGGTACAAAAGAATTTACCACCCAAGCAATCGCAAGTTTTAGAGTTGAAACCGATATGCCACTTTGTGTAATTGATTGCTCTCTGCCAGAAAAATTATCTCATAATAAGCGCATTAGCACAGATTATGAATACTTGATACGATTAAATGAAAAATATGATTTTTATTTATTAAAATTGCCGTTGCAGGAACATGGATTGACTTTGGATTATCTCTTTCGGAATACTACGAGTAAAAATCTATTATTAATGGACTCTGATGTAGAATTACTTAATCAAGGAATAATAAAAAAAATGATAAGGTATATAAATAAACAGGATTTTATGGGGAGTGGTTTTATTTCTCCACCATGTGAATTAACAAAAGAAAGTATAGGAAGACAAAATTTTGGTTTGTATCAGGAGAGAATGTTTATTCCTTTGGTAGTTTTGAATGTGGCAAGTATAAAAATAGCATTTTATGAAGGGAAAAAATCATTTTTGGCACGTATGGAATACAATGATTTTCCATTAATACCAAAGGTATCTGAATTTTTATTTCAAAGATTTAGAAAAAGAGAATTAATAAATTTACGGTTACGATGCCTGAATCCGTTTAAGAAAGAATATTTTGGAGATAAACCTTGTTGTATTTACAACGATACCGGAGCTGAAATTTGGATGTATTTAAAATATAAAAAAAGAATGCAATTTTATGGCCCTCCTACAACTGTTTATCCTGATTATTTTACTCATTTTCACGGCGCTACTAGAAAAAAATTAATACCCCAAGATCCCAATACAGGCAAAGAAGATATGAGTAAGTTATTAAATAATTTATTAGGTACTTACAATATTGATGTTAGAAAATACAGCTAATCGGATAGTAATAAATATGGATTTTTCAGATTTAAAAATTATAGTAGCCACCCGCTCTATGAGTGATAGATTATATAAACTATCACAATTGATGTTAGACTTGCCTTTTCAATCTGTACAATTCAAAAATACTTCTGCAGATGGATATATTTATGAATTAATTAATCTTGATGTTGATTATGTTATAAATATAGATGAAGATGCATTTGTTTTTGATAATGAAGCGATATTAATATTGCTAAAGCATTGTATAGAAAATGATTATTATGCATGCGGTTTGCCTGATGGAGGAGTTATAACTACAAGACAACATAATCCATTGGTTTTAAATCCTTTTTTTAACATATTTAATATCAGAATTTTGAAAAATGAATTTCACAATTATAAGATAGAAAATTACATTGTTCATAGGAAAGAATTTGAAAAATATACTCCTTATCATTTGATGAAAACTAAATATACTTATGATAATATGTTTGAACCATTTTATCCTTTTTTTGTTTGGTTGAGTCAAAGCGGTAAAATTCTATATCTGAATGCTGAAAATCATAAGGATAAAATCTCCACTTTATTAAAAAATCATGAAGCAAAGCCATTTCTTATTCACACATGGTATGCAAGAAGATATGGAAATGACATATTACATACTTTGAGAATTAATAAGGCAATTAAAGAGGCTATGATATTAAAATTAAAAAAAAGCAAAATGTCTTTTGTGAAAATTTTATTTATGACAGATCATGTTTTTTTTATTGTAATATTGAAGAAAATTAGACTAAAAATAAAAAAAATGCTAAAAATGAAATAATAATAAAATTATGGGTTCAAAATTAATCTCTGTTATTGTACCTTGCTATAATCAAGCACATTTTTTGTCTGAAACATTGGATTCGATGGTAAATCAGACATATTCTAATTGGGAATGTATTATCGTAAATGACGGTTCAACAGATAATACAGAAGAAGTTGCTTTGTCGTATGTAGAGAGGGATAAACGCTTTATATATTATAGACAAGAAAATAGGGGATTGTCTTCTGCTCGAAATGCAGGATTGAATATGGCAAAAGGAAGCTTCATACAGTTTTTGGATTCGGATGATATTTTATTACAATCAAAATTAGAAAAACAGATAAATATCATGGTTGACAATAGCTATGATATTTGTGTTTGTAAATATAAACTTTTCTCTAAAGACAAAAATAGACCTTTTAGTACAGAAATTTCAGTCAAAGATTATAATTTCAGTTTAGATGGTTTTCTATATTCATGGAATGTTGATTTTGTTTTTCCTCCGGTTTGTTATTTCGTTCGGAAAGATTTTTTAAAAGAAAAAGAAATTTTTTTCAATAAAAAACTAAAAGCTTGGGAAGATTGGTTTTTTTTGTTGCAAATGACATTGAACAAAGCTAACTTTTTTGTAATAAATGAAGAGTTGGCTCTATATCGAAGGCATGTTAACAATATGACAAATAATATTGATTTTATGTCTGAAAATTTGATAAAAGCGACTTTTGCAGTACATGAAATACTTCCCGAAGATATTAAAGAAGATTACGTGAGAAAAATAAATATATTTTTACTGCACACTCTCAAAGACCTTATAGGGGTAAAACAAATGCAATTGAAAATAAATTCTCTTGAATATAAAGTTGGCGTTTATTTGTTGAAACCATATCGACAATTGAGTAAGTTTTGCAATAAAATTATAAGAAAAACTCGAAAAGTATGCCAAAAGTTTATGTAGTTATTGTAACATATAATGGTTACAAATGGATTGATAAATGTTTAAGCAGTTTATTGAAGTCAACAATAGACTTGCATATTATAGTTGTTGATAATCTTTCAACAGACAAAACTGTCGAGTTTATAAAAAATGAATTCCCCAATGTAGATTTAATATTGCAAGAAAATAATTTAGGTTTTGGAAAAGCAAATAACATAGGCATATCCAAAGCATTGAAAGAAGGTGCTGATTATGTTTTTTTATTAAATCAAGATGCTTGGATTGAACTTAACACAATAGAATTGTTATTAAATCAAGGTTTGCAAAATCCGGAATATGGAATCATAAGTCCAATACACTTAGTAGCAGAAAAGGATCATTTTGAAAGTTCTTTTTCTAATTTTATAGTTCCACCATACGGATTTACTAATTTTATGAGCGACTTGTATTTCAATCGTGTAAAAGAGTTATATGAAACAAGGTTTATTAATGCAGCAGGATGGTTGTTATCTAAAAAGTGTTTGTTGAAAGTGGGAGGATTTGATCCTGTTTTTTTTCATTATGAAGAGGATATGAACTATACTCACAGGGTATTGTTTCATGGATTTAAGATAGGATTTGTACCGGAAGCTAAGATGTGTCATGATTGTGCAAACAGAAAAATAGAACAAAGGCACCTTGATAATGCGTATTTTAATCGATTATTAACCGGATTTCTAAATATAAATAATAAAAGTGCTATTGAAGATTTTAATAAATTTCTTATACTAAGATTTTTTAAAAACTTCAAATTAATATTTCGTTTTAGATATCAGACGTTAAAGAAAAATATCAAAATATTGCAATTCTCTCTTAAAAACAGGAAAGCGATATTAAATAGTATAAAAACAAATATACAGCCGGGCTCTCATTACTTATGATGAATAAATCAAATCCTTTAGTATCAATAATCATACCGTCTTATAATGTAGAGCGTTATCTTTCAGATGCTTGTGATAGCGTATTGGCTCAAACATATTCAAATTGGGAGGCTATTATTGTTGATGATGGATCGTCTAAAGATAATACAGCTAAAGTAGCTGAATCATATTGCGAAAAGGATAGTCGTTTTATTTATATATATCAGGAAAATAAAGGATTGTCAGGGGCAAGAAAAACAGGAATTGATGCAGCAAAAGGGGAATTTATACAATTTTTAGATGCTGATGATGCATTAATGCCGGAAAGATTACAGGAAATGGTAAATGCATCATCAAAAGTTGAAGATAATATTATTTTATATTCTGATTTTTGGATTGGACTTAATGACTCTGTAAAAGGAGGGGTAGTCAATCATACCCGTCTTTTTAGTTACGGAAAAGATGTAAATTTTTATGACATGTATACTGCTTGGAGAGAAAGTTTCTTATTTGTCCCGGCTTGCCCATTCTTTCCCAAGTCGTTATTTGATAAAATAGTATATGATGAAACTTTGCGATCTGTTGAAGACTGGGATCTGTATTTGAGTATATTAACACAAGGATTTTTATTCCGTCCTATTTACACGAAGAATATTGTATATAGAGATAACCCCAATGGTTTATCTCAAAATAAAAATTATATATACACTCAGTTATTCTTAGTGTTAAATAAATGGAGAAAAAATAGTAAATTAGTCAGTAAAGATTTGTATACTAAATCTATTGCTAACTTATATGCAGAGGTATTAATTCAACATTATTGGAAAAATAAAACGAATAAAATAAAACCCCAAGAAGTAGATGCTCCCTTTTTGTTTCGTTATTTTTCTTTTTATTTCTTATTGAAAAAAATATTAATAATAGTTAGACTATCATTAAAGAAGCGGGGTGCAAAATGGTTAAAAATGTAATATTCGTTATAATTGTTACATATAATGGAATAAAATGGATTGACAAATGTTTAAGTAGTTTAATTTCATCTACAATTAAACTCAATATTGTTGTTGTCGATAATCAATCAGGAGACAATACGGTAACCCATATTCAAGATAATTTTCCTGAAATTCAATTAATTAGGAATAGTAACAATGGTGGTTTTGGACAAGCTAATAACATTGGCTTAAAATACGCTATAGAAAATCAAGCCGATTATATTTTTCTGTTAAATCAAGATGCGTGGGTTGAACCGGATACAATAGAAAAACTTATTATAGAACAGCAAAATAATCCTGAATTTTGGATAATTTCACCTATTCAAAAACACAGCTTGTACAATTGTATTGAAAATCAGTTTAATAAATATTTGCAGAAAAATAAAATTAACTTAGAAAAAGACGGAATTCAAAATGTCTATTTTGTAAATGCTGCTACCTGGTTAATGTCAAAGCAATGTATTGAAATTGTTGGTGGATTTGATAGTGAATTATTTCCCCATTATGGAGAGGACAATGATTATATTAACCGGATTCATTATTGGAATGCAAAAGTCGGAGTTTGTACAAATATCATAGGCTATCATGACAGAGAAGTATCTCAAAACAGTATTAAAAAACAAATTTATAAAACAACATTAGGTATTACCGGACAACTAAAAAATATAAATAATTCTTTATTCGGTAACATACTGGTTGGATTTAAAAATTTATTTGTAAAATCATTAAAGTTTTCGGTAAAATTTAATTTTAAAGCTCTATATATTCATCATATTTCTTTTTGGAAATCGTTGAATAATATAAAAATGATTCAACAAAGCAGAAAAAAATCGTTTATTAAAGGGGCGTTCTTAAAGTAAATAATGATTTCATTCATAGTCATAGGAAAAAACGAAGGCTGGCGTTTAATAAAATGCTTGGAATCTATTCATAATGTTATAAAACAAGATAATATTATTGAATATGAAATTATATATGTAGATAGTAAATCTACAGATGAAAGCATTGAAAATGCAAAAAAATATGGCGATGTAAAAGTTTTTCTAATAACAGGAAAATGTAATGCCGCAATAGCTCGTAATATTGGAGCAAAAGAAGCCAAGGGAAATATTTTGTTTTTTATAGATGGTGATATGGAAATATTATCTGGATTTTTATCTCAAGTAATAAAAAATGACGAGTTAGTATATCCGTTTATCTCGGGTATTTGTATTGATTATAATTATGACGATAATTGGGACTTATTGAATATTTATAAGCGAAATAACATAGATAAAGATAATTATGAGGTTGTAACCGGAGGACTATTTATAATAGAACATCGGTTATGGGATAAAATTAAGGGAATGGATACCCGCTTTACGAGAAGTCAAGATTTTGATTTGGGACTTCGTTTGGCAAAAAAAAAGTATCCTTTACTAAGAAAATCGATAGAATTGGCAAAACATCATACGATAAGCTATAGTTCTGATAAGAGATTTCTTTTTTTTATTTTTTCAAGTCGTTTTACAGCATTATTAACTCGCAAGCATTTTTTTAATAAAAATCATTTAAGGTTGTTGTTGCGAACCCAATATTCAAGTTTATTCCTTTTATTTTGTCTTTTTTTGTCTTTTTATTCCGTTTGTTTTTTATTGTTATATCCGATGGTCGCCTTTATCCGTACCATAAAAAAATACAAGGAAATGAAATTAAGCATTTTAAAAGCATTTTTATATTTTTTAGTTAGAGATACTATTTATATAATTTCTCTCTTTTCTTTTTTTGTGCGATCAAAGCAAATAAAATACATTAAAATTTAATGGAAGAATTACAAGAACTGTCGGAGATCGGTATCGGTTTAGATATTTATTACATCATAGAATTTTTCTTATTTCTATGGATTAGTTATCAATATCGCAGAAGCCAAATATCAATATTAATCATTTTGTTGTATTTTTTTGGATTGTTTGGTTTTTTTGGAAAAACAGGGTTTGAGATTCAGAAAATAATAACTCTGCTTGGATCTGTATATGTAGTTATCAATAATGGAGCATTTTCTCAGCTGAATTCAAAACTGCGAATAGCTTTAGGTCTTTTTTCTGTTTTTGCTGGATATTATTTTATAACTTCATTCGTGTTAAATGGAGACCCCATACTTATTACAATGTCTCAGTTATCGAAGTATATAATTCCTATTCTATTATTTTTTGAAATGTATCGTATTGCATTGAAAAACCCACAGAATTTATATATTTTAAATAACCTGTTTTATAAATTGCTTTTAATTCAAATAGGACTTAATTTTATAAAATTACTAATTTTGGGCGCAACTTTTGAAGGCATGGTAGGTTCAATAACAGGTGTAGGTAGAGGTGGAGGCGTAGGAACAACAATTCCATTAATTGGTTTATGCTGGATAGCGCTTAATACAAATTTTATTAAGTTAGATAAAAGAACCATTTTGTTTTTAGCTGGGTTATTGTTTATAGGTTTTATGACAGGAAAAAGGGCTGTTTGGTTATTGTTTCCGGTTCTGTTTTTTGTGTATAGTATGTATGTATCAAAAAAAAAATATCCTCGACGGTTTTTATACGCTTTATTATTAACCCCTCTTTTATTTTATGTCGGTTTGCGTTTATCTCCAACCTTAAATCCGGAACGAAAAGTTTGGGGAAGTTTTGATATAGAATATGCTTGGAATTATATAATGGATTATTCTGCAGGAAAAGAAGATGCGTCCGGAGATAGAGGGGAAGGTACAGGTAGGATTGGAGCAAATAAATTATTGTGGAACGCTACCATGGATACAGACACCCATACAAATGAAACTTGGTTTGGTTATGGAAATACTCGTATTTATGCAGCAGATTATTCTAGATATACAGATCAAGAGTACAATTTTGGAGCTAAAAGTAGAGGTTCATTAACGAGTATTTTCATGATGTTTATTGCTATTGGAGTTATTGGAGTTATTTTATTTTTGGCATATTTTATTTCTATATTTTTCCAAGTAAAATATACTCGATTAAGATGGACATTACTAGGAGTAGCGTTATTTGATTTTATTTTTTACAATGGCACTATTATTAGAGAACCGGCATTATGTACATTGTTGTTGTTCTTGATATTATATTCGAGAATACAATATGATAAAGAAGGTAATTTTGTAGGTAAAATTTACAATATCTCTCTAAAAAGGTTGTCAAAAGTATTATGAAAAAACTAATAGAATATGAAAGTTTTAATAGTTTGCAGTAAAAATTCCGGCAAAATTGTACCATTCATTTTAGAACAGACAAACTGCTTAGCTCAAAACGGTTGTAAAATAGATTTCTACTCAGTTACTCGAAAAGGATTTTTAGGGTATTTGAGTTGCAGGAGAGGTTTGTTGCAAAAAATCAATGATTTTCAACCGGACATTATTCATGCACATTACGGACTTTCTGGTTTATTGGCAAATCTACAACGACATGTTCCTGTAGTTACAACCTATCACGGTAGCGATATTAACAAGCCGAAAGTATTGTGGTTTTCAAAATGGACGATTCGTTTGTCGAGATTCAATATTTTTGTATCGCAAAAAAACATTAATACAGCCAAACCGAAGGAAGATTTTGCATTAATCCCTTGCGGTGTGAATTTTGATGTTTTCAAACCTTTGAACAAAATTGAATGTCGCTGGAAAATGGGATTCTCCGAAGATGAAAAATTGGTGCTTTTTTCGAGTAATTTTGATAATCAGGTAAAAAATCCTCAATTAGCAAAAGAAGTAATAAAATTATTACCTGGTGTAAAATTACTTGAATTAAAAGATTATACCCGTGAGCAAGTTTGCTTACTGATGAACGCTGTTGATGCTGTGTTGATGACAAGTCACACCGAAGGTTCACCACAGTTTATCAAAGAAGCGATGGCATGTAATTGTCCAATAGTGTCGGTTGATGTCGGTGACGTGAAAGAAGTTGTCGGCGATACGAAGGGTTGTTTCGTTTGTTCGCGTTCCGAAAAAGATATTGCAGATGCTTTAAAGCATATTTTTGATATAAATAAAAGGACTTTAGGACGGGATAAAATATTGAAGTTTGATAATCAATTGGTTGTAAAAAAACTCATTGATATTTATAAAAATATCAAAAAATGAATCACATAAACGTTCAAAACATAAAACTAATCATTTGGGATTTAGACGACACTTTTTGGCAAGGGACAATTAGTGAAGGGAAGATTGTCCCTATTGAAAAAAATCTCAAATTGATTGTCGATTTGACCAATTGTGGTGTCATTAATTCCATTTGTTCAAAAAATGATGATTATGTTTGTGTTGAAAAATTACAGGAACTCGGTGTTTTAGATTTATTTGTCTTTAAATCAATCAATTGGGATAATAAAGGCTTGCGTATAAAATTGCAAATAGAACAAATGGCATTGCGTCCTGCCAATGTGCTTTTTATTGACGACAACATATTTAACTTGCAGGAAGTAAAGCATTATTTACCTGAAATTATGATTGCGACGCCTGATATAGTAGACAATTTGGTTAATTATTTTTCTATGGCAGAAAAGAGTGATTTGAAACATGAACGACTGAAACAATACAAATTACTCGAACAAAAAACAGAAGAAGGCAAAAAATACGATAGCAATGAGGAGTTTCTTTTTGCAAGCAATATTAAAGTTACAATGTTAGACGATTGCGAAAATGAAATTTCACGCTTGCATGAATTGGTTATCAGAACAAATCAACTTAATTTTACAAAAAGAAGAATATCGGAAGAAGAATTGAAGGCGATACTTAAAAGTACTCAATACCAATGCGGTTATGTTACGGTTAGTGATAAGTTTGGCGATTATGGTATTGTTGGTTTTTATGCTTTGAAAGCCAATTGTTTAGAGCATTTTCTCTTTTCGTGTCGTACAATGGGGCAGGGAATTGAACAATATGTGTATGCGAGATTGGATTTTCCGCAGTTAGAAATTTCCGGAGAAGTACAAGCTGAATTAAAGAAAGGCATTTTTCCTGCGTGGATAAATCAAGATATTGACAAACAAAATATTATTGAGAAGGCGAATGATGAAATATCTTGCAAAATATTATTAAAAGGTCCTTGTGATTTGTCTCAATCAACAACATATATCAAAAACAAGGATATTTTTCAAACAGAATTTACCTATGTAAATGGAATAAAACACAATATTATTGAGGGTTACAATCATTCGGTTCATATTTTGGGCTTGCAGGAGTATAACGAAAATGAGAAGAAAACACTTATTGATGATTGTATTTTTATTGATGAAGATATGTTGAATGGTACATTCTTTACTGAAAAATACGATATAATTTTTCTCAGCACACTTATAGAGTCAGGTTATGGCATTTATCAAAGAAAAAAAACAAATATTCAAGTAGCTTTTGGTTATTATTTGTGCCCTTTGACGGATAAAAATAATTGGGATGCTTATATTACGGGGAAAATCTATAATTGTAACAATCAATTCACAAAAGAATATTTGGAAGAATTTTCAAAAAAATATGATTTTGTTGGAAAAACAACACCCAAAGAATATATAGAAAGGATTAAGAAAATGTTGAATTATCTTTATCCCGAAACGACTTTGTGTTTAATCTTGGGCGCGGAGTATCCACATAGCAATTCGGGTAACCAATACAAAGAACATATTGCTTTAAACAATGCCGTGAAAGAATATGCCAACTATAACACAAGATTAAAGTACATTGAAATAAATAAGATTGCCAATTCTTATAAAGATTTTACAACTACAATAAACCATTTTTCGACTCGTGTTTATTATGAAATTGCACAGGAAATGTTGAAAATTATCAATGATAAAGTTCGTTTATCTGTAAAAAATTATCCGGTTTGGTTAATTTATTTCGATTCCATTTTAAATGTAATAAAGCATCGTTTGAATAAAGTTTTATCAAGAGATAGTTTTGTTCGCAAAATTGTGAGACCAATTTACTTGATAGCAAGTAGAAAGAAAAATAATATAAAATAATGAAAATAGCATTTGTAACTCAAACATACAGAGAAGATTATAACGAATGTCTTTTGCTTTGCAAGAGTATAGACAGGTTTGCTCCGGCAGAAATTAAACATTATCTTTTTGTGAATGATGAAGATTATGGTTTGTTTCTTCATCTGAAAAGTGAAAGAAGAGAGGTGCTGAAAAAATCTGTCATTATTCCAAAATGGTTGAAAAAATTTCCGATAAAATTATTCGGACATACTGTGTGGGTAAGCCCATTTACAATCCCGGTGCGTGGCTGGATAATCCAACAAGTTTGCAAATTGGGAGTTTTTAAGGTTATTAAAGATGCAGATGTTTTTTTGAATTTTGACTCGGAAACTGTACTAATGAAACCTTTTGCACCCGATATTTTTGTTTGTGACGACAAGTTGCGATTGTTTGAAACCGACACATCTTCCGAGCCAAAACAGAAGCAATATTACGAGGCAGTTTCAAAAATTTTGCATCTACCGCTTTCCACAGCCCAACAATATACCTTTATGTGTATGCCTGTGGGGTTTAGACGGGATATTTTAGAACAACTAACGACAAGAATCGGACAGTACAATTTTTTGAAAAGTTGGAAACTTGTGTTATTCAATAAACTTCGTTTTTCCGAAAATTATTTGTATGCTTGTTTCGTGAAACAACATATTGGAATTGATGAAAGTTGTCATTTCCTTTCAAATGAAATACCGTTTCCTGTAATAAGAATTACAGGAAATTCAAATGTAGAGGAACTTAAAAGTAGTATATATAAATTATTCCAAAATGAAAAGGTATATGGTTTTTGTTTGCAAAAAGGAGGGAAAAGGGCAACGATATCCATAAAACCAGAAGATTACATTTCTGTTATACAAGAGTTATGGGAACAACAAAAGTAAAAAATAACGATTATAAATTGGATATGATAGCAATAAAACATAATGAACAAAAAAATACTATTCGATTTCGGTCACCCCGCACACGTAAATTTTTTTAAACCAGCAATTACGCAACTGCTAAAAGAGCAATATGATATTCACATATCTGTACTGAACAGAGGTAAATTGCCGGACATCGTAAAACGAGAGTTCTCCGGTTTTCCTGTTTATGTGCTGGGCAAACACCAAGGAACTGTTTTTTCTATTTTGTGGGAAGCAAATATCAAGAAGCTTTTGGAGTTAAGAAAATTATGTGCAAAGATAAAACCGGATATTGGAGTTGCAGTATATGGTTTTTTAATGGGCGCCGCCATGCGCTTAAGAGGACGACCCAATATCCAATTCAGTGACGACCCCGAACGAAAAATAAACACGCGACTTCAAAAATGGACAGCCTCTATCTTATCTTTTCCTATATTCTTCACTTCACCAAAAGGAAAAATACAAAGATTCAGAGCTTTAAAAGAGTGGGCTTATCTATCTCCCGATTATTTTACCCCCAATGTAGAAGCGTTAAAAGAATATGATTTGGAGCCTAAAAAATACATCTTTGTAAGGGAAGTATCCAATGGCAGCTTAAATTATCAAGGGCAGGCAGCTAATGTAGTAGCCCAATTTGCAAATAAATTTCCAAGAGATTATAAAGTTATTCTTTCATTGGAAGATAAGAAAACTGCTAACCAATACCCTGAAAATTGGATTATTTTAAAAGAGCCGGTTAAAGATATTCACAGTTTAATTTATTATAGTAAGTGTGTGGTTTCGTCCGGTGACAGTATGGCTCGCGAAGGCGCTATGCTAGGAGTCCCATCTATCTATTGCGGATTTAGAATAATGCTTGCCAATAAGGTTATGCAAGATGAAAAAATGTTATTGTGCGACACACCCGAAAATACAGTACAGTTAATGCAACAAATAGTAGATGGCACGTTCTCTTTTGAATGTCAAGATATATTTCGTGGCAGATTAAGGGAAGAGTGGGAGGATGTGACTCAATATACGATTAATTTAATCAAAAAATATACGTTACAATGAATATATCAATATTTGGATTAGGATATGTAGGTTGTATCAGTCTCGGCTGTTTGGCTAAAAACGGACATTCCGTTATAGGGGTGGATACGGAATCATTGAAAATAGACTTGGTAAATAAGGGTTTACCGACTATTATTGAAAAAGATATTGATGCTATTATACAAGAATCTTGGCAGCAAGGACGCATCAGCGCTACAAATGATATAGATAAAGCCATTGCCAATTCAGACGTTTCCATTATTTGTGTCGGTACACCTCCAACAAAAGAGGGACATTTGAATCTGGACTTTATATTTTCTACGGCATCTCAAATAGGACAGGCTTTGAAAAAGAAAACAACTTTTCATACCATAGCCATTCGTTCCACCGTTTTACCGGGTACGAATGAAAAATATGGAGAAATCATAGAAAAAACAGCTCAAAAGAGAAGAAATATTGATTTTGCGATAGTTTCAAATCCTGAATTTTTAAGAGAAGGAACAGCCGTCAATGATTACTATAATCCTCCCGTTACGGTATTAGGCAGCGATAGTGAAAAAGGCTTGGAAATGATGGCTTCTATATACAGTCAAATAAATGCTCCGATCGAAAAAACAGATATAAAGGAAGCGGAAATAATCAAATATGTGAATAACTCATATCACGCGCTGAAAATCACATTTGCAAATGAGGTCGGAAATATATGTAAAAAATTGGGAATAGACTCTCATCGTGTAATGGAAATATTTGGAATGGATAAGCAATTAAACATTTCGACCTATTATTTTAAACCGGGTTTTGCCTACGGCGGTTCGTGTCTTCCCAAAGATTTAGGCGCATTAAATACGCTGGCACACGATTTATATTTAGATGTACCGGTGTTAAATGCCATTGAAAGGAGCAATGAAAATCAGAAGAAAAATGCGATAAGGTTAATCGAAAGTTTGAATAAGAGAAAGGTATTGGTGTTGGGTATAAGTTTTAAATTGGGTACAGACGACCTTCGTTTCAGTCCAATAATTGATGTTATTCAGGAGTTATTAGGAAAAGGTTATGAAATAAAACTGATAGATAACTATGTGGAGTTGTCCAGAATTGTGGGCAAAAACCGTAGTTACATTATGGAACGTTTGCCTCATATCGCTAATTTATTAACAAAAGATATTCAAAAATCCATTGAATGGGCGGAAGTTATTGTTATAACACATAAAGAAAAAACTTTTTTAAACCTATCGTTTGATACTTCAAAAAAAATAGTAGATTTAACTTGTATTGATTGTTATAAAAATCACCTGAATTATCATGGTCTTAATTGGTAAAAATTTATTATGAGCGCTCCAAAAATACGTTTTAATTTTACAGCAGTTATTTTATTTGCTATTGCATTTATTATTTCCTTTTTATTTCTGATAGTGGTTAAAGCGCTGTATCCTAAAATAACGATTTACCATTACCTGAATGCCGATTTTTATATTTTATTGGGAACAACTGTTTTTTCCGGTCTTGTTACTCGTAAATATTTCTTTAGCCCTAAAATAACAAATAAACGAATACTCAACAACAGAATATATGTATCATCCATTCTCAATTTAACAATTTTGTTGATAATTAAATTGATGATATTAGACGAAATAGGTTTTTATGGACCTTGGTTTTTAGTTTGGTTTGTTCTTTTGACTACATTATTGGATATCTTTTTCATTTATCTCTATTATGCCATTATACGCTCAAGAGCGGTTGGGTCCGACTCTTTTGAGGAGATTGAAAAACGTCGGCAAGAAGCAAAAAGAAACTATAAACCAGTATCACAAACAAAAAGTGAAATCGTAGAAAATTTTATCGGTAAAAGGATATTCAATTGGATAAATAAACGTGTTGATATAGAAAGCAATAAAACAGTTATTCATGCAACGTTTTCGAGTTTAGCCATAGAACTTCTCCCTCGTTATTCATCCGATGCCATTATTAATTTACGAAAAGTCAATGATATACCTCATATTAATACTTTTTTTGAATACATAAACGAAAAATTACCTCAAAGTGGCGTATTTATTGGATTAGCAGAAACAATAGAATGTCGTAATGCTTTGATTTTAAAGAGGTCTTTTTTTCCATTCAATTATATAATATTGTTTTTTGACTTTATTATTAATCGTATTCTTCCAAAAATAAAGCTGACACAAGAACTTTATTTTTCCTATACCAAAGGAGCCAATAGAGCTCTATCGAAAGCCGAAGTGTTAGGTCGTCTATATTCATGTGGTTTTGAATTAGCCGACAGTACTTTTATCAATAATTGTTTTGTGTTTTGTGTTCAAAAAATAAAGAATCCCATCTATGACAATAATCCTACCTACGGACCATTCGTAGCTTTGAGAAGGATAGGAAAAAATAAGAAAATATTGCGGATTTATAAATTGAGGACAATGTACCCTTATTCGGAATATATACAAAAATATGTATATGATTTACAAGGAACAGATAATGGAGACAAGGCTGAAAACGACTTTAGGATTACAGGCTGGGGGCATTTCTTTCGTAAAATTTGGTTGGATGAATTACCTATGTTTATCAATTGGATAAGAGGAGATGTAAAGATGGTAGGAGTACGCCCTTTAAGTAAGATTAAATTTGATACTTATCCGGTTGAACTACAAGATAAAAGAACGAAAACAAAACCGGGATTGATTCCTCCTTTTTACGCCGATATGCCTAAAACCCAAGACGAACTTTTTGAATCGGAAAGCCGGTATTTGGATGCTTATTTTCAATCTCCATTCTTAACTGATTTCAACTATTTTTTCAAGGCTCTTTACAATATCGTTATTAAAAAAGCGCGTAGTAAATAGAATTACCAGGATGGAGATACTGCCGGACGAATGGTAGAATTAATTGAAAAACTATGATAAAGTGGATTTCACCCTAAAAACATATAAGCAACTTTTAACCTCCTTGCAACAGGCTGGTTACATGTTTCTTACTTTCCAACAATTCTGCGAAGGCAGGATAAAAGAGAAGTTTGTCATTCTCCGCCACGATGTTGATTTGAAAGCTGAAAATTCACTATCTGTTGCTAAAATCGAACACCAATCAGGAATAAAAGCATCTTATTATTTTCGAATAGCGCCGCAAAGCGATAAACCGGAAACAATAAAGCAAATCGTCGACTTGGGTCACGAAATAGGCTATCATTATGAAAATTTATCCCTTTTTAATGCTGATGAGGTAAAAGCCATTGAGCATTTTGAAAAAAAACTCAATTACTTCAGGCAATACTATCCGGTAAAGACGATTTGCATGCATGGTAGTCCGGTCGGTAAAATAGATAATCGCGATTTGTGGAAAAACTACAACTACCGCGATTTTGGCATCATCGGCGAACCCTATTTCGACATAGACTTCAACAACGTATTTTATTTGACGGATACCGGTCGTTGTTGGGATGGTGAAAAATATAGTGTACGGGATAAAGTACAGTCGTCATTTACACAAAAATTTCATACAACAGACCAGATTATAGAAGCATTAAAAACAAGCCGTTTACCCGGTCAAATTATGATAACTACCCACCCGCAACGTTGGACGGATAATAAAATAGAGTGGGGGATTGAACTTGTTTCTCAAAAAGTAAAAAATGTAATCAAATCATTTTTAATAAAATAGAGAATCATACTCAACATTCGTCAAAAATAACCCTTGTGCCGGAGCAGAAGTACCGGCAGCACAACGGTCTCCCTTTTCAATAATCATTCTGAAACCATCAACCGATATTTTTTTCCTTCCTACCTCAATCAACGTTCCAACAACGGCGCGTACCATATTGCGTAAAAAACGGTCGGCTTGAATGGTAAAAACCCAATAATCGCCCTCTTTTTCCCAATATGCCTGTTTGATCTTACAATCATTGGTTTTTGTGTCGGTATGAAGTTTGCTGAAGCTGGTGAAATCCGCATAGTCAAATAATGTTGCCGCAGCTTGGTTCATTGCTTCAAAATCCAGCGGATAGGTGATAAGCAGGGCAAATTCGTTGGAAAAAGGATCTTTTCGAGTAGCAATGTAATACTTATAAGTTCTTGATTTGGCATCGAAGCGAGCATGAGCGTTTAGTGCAACTTCTTTCAATCCTTGAACGGCAATGTCATGAGGGAGCAAGCTATTTAACCTTTTGACAAAATTTTTAATCTCTGCAATTGGATGCTCCGTATCAAAATGAGCAGTCATACATTTGGCATGAACGCCCGTATCGGTTCTGCCGGCGCCTGTCAGGCTTACTTTTTCCCGCAACAAGGTTTCCATACTTTTTGTTAGTTCTTCCTGTATGGAATTTCCGTTAGGCTGGATTTGCCAACCATGATAGCGGGTACCTTTATAAGAGAGATAAATGAAATATCGAGGCATAAAATTGTTTTTGCAAAAATAGCGATTAAAAATGAAATTATGACCATTCACACCTCCCCAACCGAGATAGATGCTAACCAATGGAGCGATTTAATTGAAAACTCGCCCGTTGCATCTTTTTTCCAAACACGGGCATGTTACGATTTTTACGCTTCGTTATCATTTTTGGAGCCGTTTGTTTTTGGTGTTTCGGAAAACAAACAGTTAGTGGGGTTGATTTGTGGTTACATAGTTGCTGACGGCGGGCGGTTGAAGCGTTTTTTCAGCCGACGGGCGATTGTACCGGCAGGCGCTTTACTTCATCCCGATATTTCGGAAGAGGCGTTGAAAATGCTGTTGAAATATACTGCTGAAAGCCTGAAAAATAAAGTTATTTATCTGGAATTTAGGAACTTTAATGATTATTCTGCTTTCCGTTCGACTTTTGAGCAAATTGGCTTTATCTATCATCCGCATTTGAATTTTCACGTATCGACAGTTAATGTGGATACGATTTTTCAGCAACTGAACAGTACAAAACGCCGGTACGTCAAAATTTCTCAACAAGAAGGAGCTGAAATTATTGAATTACAGTGTGACAATGATATTAAAGATTATTACAGACTGTTAGCCGATTTGTATAAAACTAAAGTAAAAACCCCTTTATTTCCTTTTGAGTTTTTTGAAAAAATCGTAAAAATACCCGAATGCCGGTTGTTTGGCATTAAATATCAAGAGCAGGTTATCGGAGGAAGCATTTGTGTTTTTCTGAAAAATAAAGTTGTGTATGAGTGGTTCATTTGCGGATTAGACGGCAAATACAAAAATATATATCCCTCAACGTTGGCTACGTGGGCTGCGATAAAATATACAGCCCAAAATGGCTTCGACTATTTCGACATGATGGGAGCAGGCAAGCCGAATGAAGGATACGGTGTACGGGAATTTAAAGCAGAATTTGGCGGCACATTAGTAGAACACGGGCGGTTTTTATTTGTAAACAAGCCGTTTCTTTACGTATTGGGTAAGAAAGTAATACAAATAGTAAAAAAAAGGCAATTGTTGTAGCCATTGTTGCAATTATGTGAAGAAAAAGGCGTTTTATGAACAGATATATCCTATCTAATTCGCATATTAAAGAATATTTTATCCAAAAAAGCACGGTCGAAATAATTTTATAGCATGAAAAAAATAACAGTTATTTTTCCTTTAATGTGTCTGGTTCTTTCGGTTTATTCCCAATACATTCCAGAGCATATTTCTTATACCAAAATCTACGACTTCATAGATGAATTGGCAAACGACGGAATCATTGAACTAACTTCGGTTACTAAACCGTACAGCAGAGAATACATTGCTAAAAAATTGCTTGAAGCGCAAGAACTGGAAGAATCTTTGACTAAACGGCAATGGAAAGAGTTAAATTTTTACCTGAACAGCTATGCGTTGGAAATGAATCAATTGCCTGAAACGATAGGCACAATTCTTGAAAAAGAGAACGTGGCGGCGGCGCTGCTTCCACCGGCTATTTATTACAAAGATACGCTGTTTCGCGCCTACATGGCGCCATTGCTGGGAATGCATGTTTGGGCTAAATCGGGCGAAAAAGTTACTCAACGCTGGTACGGCGCCGAATTCCATGGAATGATTGGAAAAAACTGGTCTATCTATGGGAGCTTGCGCGATATTTCCATTCAAGGCGAATTGCTTTCCAAGCCATCATACCTGAATGATTTGCCCGGTTATCAATACAAAGAGGCGGAGCGGGGAGGGGATTATAGCGACTCTCGTGGCGGAATCATTTATTCGACCGGCTGGGGTTCTCTCGGATTGATTAAAGACAATCCGATGTGGGGAGATAACTATCATGGTGCTAATATTTTATCCGGTCGTGCACCGTCATTTCCCATGTTGAAATTACAACTGAAACCGGTTAAATGGTTTCAATTGGACTATTTTCACGGTTGGTTAGTATCCAATGTATTGGACAGTACACGCTATTATGTCGAAGAGACTCATGTGGACGGAATAACAAAACAATATAGAATGTCAAACAAATTTATGGCGGCTAATATGCTTACATTTATACCATTCCGCAATTTAAACATTTCCATCGGAAATGCAATTATTTATTCCGAACCCAATGTACAACCGGCTTTTTTCATTCCCATTGCATTTTATAAATCCATCACCCATACATTGACAAAAGGTGCCGCAACACAAAATGGAAATTCGGCAATGTTCTTCAATATAAGTTCACGGAATATTAAGCATTTGCATCTTTATACTTCCGTTTTTATTGATGAAATCAAATTTTCGCGGTTTAAATCAAGCAATCCGGAAAATAATCCTATTTCCTATAAAATAGGCGGTCGGTTGAGTAATTTCCCATTGCAGGATGTTTCTTTTACCGGCGAATTTACGAGAACAAATATTATACCGTTCAAACACTCTATTCCGACGACCCGATGGACTTCGAATAGTTACAACATGGGGCATTATTTGGTGGATAATTCGCAAGAATTGTATGGTGCCATTCATTATAAACCGCTTAGAGGATTAGATTTGGGAGTTTCATACACAAACGCAAAACATGGAAATGATTACGAATACATCCGGAAAGAGATTTTCAATATTATCAGCCAACCGGTATTGAATGAAATAACATGGAGCAATCAGACATTTGCTTTCAGCGCTCAGTATGAAGTATTTAAAAATACTTATGCAAGCCTGAAACTACAATACAGCGATACTCAAGGACACAATATAACATCAGAACCAATTAAAGGAGAGAACCACCTTGATGCCCAAGGTTATCTGGATTTATTTACACCCAAATTTTATCAGGGAAAAAACGTTACCTTTGAAGTTGGACTTGCTATAGGCTTTTAATTCTTTATTTTTATGAAACCCATTGAAATGGTTGACCTAAAAAGTCAATATGAAAAAATAAAAGAGGAAATAAATACAGGTATCCAAGAGGTACTTGACTCTACAGCTTTCGTAAAAGGAGGAAAAGTCAATACATTTCAAAAAAATCTGGAAAATTATCTGAGAGTAAAACACGTCATTCCGATCGGAAATGGCACAGACGCTCTTCAAATAGCTTTGATGGCGCTTGGATTGAAACCCGGAGATGAGGTGATTACACCCACTTTTACATTCATCGCTACTGCCGAAGTGATGGCATTGCTAGGACTTACTCCCGTGATGGTTGACGTCGATTTTGATACTTTCAATATTTCCATAGAATCCGTTAAAAAAGCAATAACTCCCAAGACAAAAGCAATTGTTCCCGTTCATCTTTTCGGACAAAACGCCGATATGGAAGAGTTGATGCAGCTGGCGAAGCAGCACAATTTATACATAGTAGAAGACGCTTGTCAATCCATTGGCTCTGTTTACACTTTCAATAATGGGCAAAAAATACAGTCGGGTTGTATGGGAGATATTGGCTGTACTTCCTTTTTTCCATCGAAAAATCTCGGTTGTTATGGTGATGGCGGCGCTATCTTTACCAATAATGATGAACTTGCAAAAAAAATGCGCATTATTGCCAATCATGGTATGGAGGTGCGTTATTATCACGATGTGGTAGGAGTAAATTCACGGTTGGACAGTATTCAGGCAGCAGTATTGGACGTGAAACTGAAATATTTGGATGATTATATAAAAGCTCGTCAACAAGCGGCTGATTATTATGACAAAGCATTTGCCGGAAATCCGAAAATCACTATTCCAGTAAGGAATGCGAAATCTACGCATGTTTTTCATCAATATACGATAAAATTAAATGGTGTTGACAGAGGCGCCCTGCAAAAAGCATTAGCGGAAAAAGAGATTCCTGCGATGATTTATTATCCGGTACCATTGCATTTGCAGAAGGCATACAAGGATGAGCGTTATAAATCAGGAGATTTTCCTGTTGCCGAGCGGCTTTGTGCATGTGTGCTTTCTTTACCGATGCATACGGAGTTAGATAATGAGCAGTTAGAATATATCACGAAATTGATTATTGAAAATATCTAATGAACAACTTTTTCGCACACGAAACAGCTATCATAGACGATGATGCAAAAATCGGTGACAGCACAAAAATCTGGCATTTTTCACACATCATGCCCGGTTGCATAATCGGAGAGAATTGCAACATCGGGCAAAATGTCGTAATTTCACCGGAAGTTGTTTTAGGTAAAAATGTGAAAGTTCAGAACAACGTTTCCATTTATACCGGAGTAATATGCGAAGATGATGTTTTTCTGGGTCCTTCCATGGTGTTTACCAATGTGATTAATCCTCGCAGCTACGTAAACAGAAAAGAAGAATTTCGCAAAACAATTGTCAGGAAAGGAGCCTCTATCGGAGCCAATGCAACCATCGTCTGCGGCAATGAAATAGGAAAGTACGCCATGATTGGAGCAGGAGCAGTAATCACCAAAGAGGTAAAACCATTTGCACTTATGACCGGAAATCCTGCACGACAAACAGGGTGGGTGAGTGAATACGGCTGCAAATTGAAATTTGATGAAAAAGGCGAAGCTATTTGTTCCGAAACCGGAGAAAAATATATGCTACGTAATAGTGAAGTAAAACGAGTAAACGATTTGTACAATTCGTAAGAATTCACGAAATTTGTGGCATGATAAAGTTTGCAGTTATAGGACAGGGGCGTATCGGAAAACAACATGCGGAAATGGTGCGCAGAAATCCGAACTCGGAATTAGTTGCCGTGTGTGATATCCTTTCCAAAGAAGAGTTAGGATTGAAGGAGTTGGAAGTTCCTTTTTTTAACAGCATAGATGATTTATTGAATGCAAGTTTACCTATTGATGTAGTATGTATCTGTACGCCAAATGGTTTTCATGCAGAACATGCCTTTAAAGTATTGTCCCACAAACACCATGTAGTAATTGAAAAACCGATAGCGCTCACTGTAGCCGATGCCGAACAGATTGTATTCAAATCATCGGAAGCTTCGTGTCATGTCTTTTGCGTCATGCAGAATCGTTACTCGCCGCCGTCAGTTTGGTTGAAGGAAATCATTGAAAACGGCGTACTCGGCGATATTTACATGGTACAATTAAACTGTTACTGGAACCGGGATGAGCGTTATTACAAGCCGGGCAACTGGCATGGCGATGCCAAGCTGGACGGCGGTACCCTGTTTACTCAATTTTCTCATTTTATTGATATAATGTATTGGCTTTTCGGTGATATTACCAATATCCGAGGCAATTTCCATGACTTTGCGCACGAAAAACTGACCGATTTCGAGGATAGCGGTATCGTTACTTTTGACTTCGTCCATGGCGGCATGGGTTCATTGAATTACTCGACGGCTGTATGGGATACCAACCTCGAAAGCAGTATTACGATTATTGGCGAAAAAGGTACGGTCAAAGTCGCCGGTCAGTATATGAACGAGGTTGAATATTGCCACATCAAGGATTATACCATGCCTGAATTGGCTCCGTGCAACCCGCCTAACGACTATGGCGCTTACAAGGGTTCTGCACAAAACCACCATTATGTGATCCAAAACGTAGTAGAAAAATTGCAGGAAAGAGGAAGTATTTCAACAAACGTACTGGAAGGACTTAAAGTAATCGACATCATCGAACGCATTTACAAAACAAGAGATCTTCATTGGAAAAAGAAGAGAAAAAATTGAACATTTTTCCTTCTTGAAAAGTTTATATAAAAAAACAATTTTTTAGTGATTAGTGATAAATGATTAGTGATGAAGAGCGTTTTTACTAATCACTAATCATTCATCACTAATTAAACGATGAACAACGCAATTACTCTTACCATATTGGTTATTACATGCCTGATTTCCATTCTCTGCTTTGGGGATAGAAAATGGTTCGACCGGTTAGCATTCAATGCTTATCAGGTTAGATGGAGGAAACAATATTACCGTTTGATTACTCACGGTTTTGTGCATGGCAACTGGGCGCATTTGCTAATCAATATGCTTGTTTTTTTCTCTTTCGGAGGAGTGGTTGAAGGTTATTATGCAAAATATGCAATAGGAGGGAGCGCCTCTTATCTGACACTGTATCTTCTGACCATTCCCGTATCTTCCCTTTTATCTTTGAGAAAATATAAAGACAATCCGAATTATAACGCCGTAGGAGCGTCGGGAGCAGTCAATGCGGTTGTTTTCTCATTCGTTTTCTTAGACCCTTGGAGTCGGCTGTATCTATTTTTTGCCATACCCATTCCGGGCATCATATTCGGAGGATTATATTTGTGGTATTCTTATGCGATGTCGAAAAAGGAAAGCGATGGAGTTGGTCACGACGCCCACTTTTTAGGCGCTATTTTTGGTGTTGTTTTTACTGCGATATTTATTCCGCAATCGTTTGCTAACTTTTTTGTCCGCTTGCTTGATTTTTAATATTTTCTCAATTTACTAAAATATGAATCATTTAATCATTTATGCGCATCCTTCCGAAGACAGCTTTTGCAATGCCGTCATGCAAACTTATCAGGAAAGCCTGATAAAAAACAATCATCAAGTAAAAATAAGGAATTTATATGCGATCAAATTCGATCCGGTATTGAGCCATTCCGAGCTGCTTGATTTGGAAAAAGGTATCATTGGTCCGGATGTCCGTCAAGAGCAAGAATTTATAGAATGGGCGGATGTCGTCAATTTTATTTATCCGGTGTGGTGGTCGGGAATGCCGGCAATTTTAAAGGGATATATAGAACGTGTATTTTGCGAAGGGTTCGCATATCTTCATACGGAAAACGGCTCGATGGGATTGCTTACCGGAAAAAAGGTTCTTATCTTTAGCACTACGGGAAATACCGAACTTTATGACAAGCAGCACGGCATACTGGAAGCGGTTAAAATAATAGAAAACAACTCCATTTTTGATTATTGCGGAATGGAAGTTATAAAACACAAATTCATCAAAGGAATTACCTGCAAAACCTACGACGAACGCCTTAAAATATTAGAACATGTAAAGAGAATGGTTACACGTTTCTTTTAATCCTGAATGGGTCTTGTAATAGATTAAAAAAAACCTCGTATACCTTCACAGGCACGAGGTTCTTATAATATTAACATTTAAATTCCAAAAAATGAAATTTAAAAACATTTTTACGAAGGTACAAAAATAATTGTATTCGTCCATTATTTTGATTGTAATTTTTTCAACTTTAAGGGGAATTTTACAAAAAAAACGAAAGAGGATGTGTCTTGACTTTTGACATATCCTCTTTCGTTTTTAGTGACCTCGACAGGATTCAAACCTGTAACCTTCTGATCCGTAGTCAGATGCTCTATTCAGTTGAGCTACGAGGCCCTCTTTGGCTTCTTTAATTGTGGTGCAAAAGTACACTTTTTTTTCTATTCTACAAAACAGGATAAAAAAAATTCTTACTTTTCAACCAGTTTATTGTTGAATAGCAGAAAACCGATATTTGTTCCCAAATTCCAATTACCTTTCGGAAAACTGTAATTGTTTGCATAAACACTGATTGTCAGCGCATTAAAATGTGCAACAATCGACAACTCACTCATATATTCCATTTTTGACAAAATATCCCCGTAAAGAGGCGCAAACTTGTTGTCCGGATATATGTGGCGCAAAGGAACAAAAAGATAACCTTCCAACCGCAGGTGTAATTGATTGTTAATTTTGAATATGGGCTTTAGACCTCCCGCTGCATAGGTGTTTGCACGGTACCCCGGATTATAGATTGTTTTCGAATGATTCGTAGGCGTAAACGCCGGAGCTTGCAACATGGTCTCCACATAATTACGGCTCAACTGCTTCGTGGAATGGACGCCTTCGGTATAAGCCCCCAGAATAAAATTTTTAGAAAGACGAAAATATTGATCATACACGGCAGACAATTGAAACCATGCACAATCTTTACTTTTAGCATCCTTGGCTAATTCCTGGTTCGAATCCCACGAATATACACTGTAATACTCTCTCCCCAAAATATACTGAGCTGTCGCGGAAGTAGCTATTCCGCTGATAGGATATTGTTTTTGCCCAAAGGAATTTTGATCAAATTTGGCTGAAAAGACAGCTAAATTGTAAGTTGTTTTATCTTTGTCTTTCTTACTTGTATATAGCCCATAATATTGGTCTATGATTTTCCCGTATCCTGCTCCGAACTCCATCTTTCCTGACATCAAAAAAGGAAATCCCCACTTCATTTTGCTGAAAACTTCGAAAGTAGAAGCTTCGGATGAAATATCCTCTTCGTAAAAAGGCTGTTGATTCTTATAATAAGAAAAAAGATGCATATTCCCGATTATCTTCAAATACATAGGCAGATAGGTAGGCAAGTACATACGGGATTGAAAATGCAAATTATTGTAGAATAAACCAATTTGACCGTCTAAAAGCAAATCGTATGCAAAATGATAGATTCCTTGATATCCCAACCCGAAATAAAGCTCATTGGAAGTAGATGATGATATATTACCGCCGATTCCGATCCGGATATTTTCATCCATTTTCACGTCCAATATCAAGTCGTATGCATTTGTTTCTTTATTGAAAACCGCGTGAGGGATTATTTCCGAAAACCTTTTATCCGACAACAGTTTGAAATAATTCCGTTTGAAGCTTTCTATGTCGAAATATTCGTTTTTGTGACGGAAAGACCTTGAAATATAGGCTTTTTGAGTTGAATTAACGCCTATAATGTGAATATCCTTAAATACCAAGTTGGGCAGGGTAGAACGAAAAATCTTTCTTTTCAGTTCAATATGTTCCGGTTTCACTTCTCTTGGTATGGCAGCTTTGATTTTGCTCATCTCGCTCATGGTCAAATCATAACCCATTTTGCTTAATGTCAATACTTTATCAAAATCCAATAATCCGACATCCTGAAATTTGAAATCAAGTAAAATTCCCTTTTCCTCCGAAATCGAATAATCCGTCTTACTCATAATCATGTTTTCGAGCTGGAGTATCATATCCGATTCGTTGGGCTGGGAAGGGTTGGAAGCTACGGAACTACCAATGATATAGTCCGGTTTAAAATCGGACTCCATTACGCTGACCGGAAAATTGTCGTAAATCCCTCCGTCAAACAATAATCTTCCGTCAATCATGATCGGCTTGAATACAAGCGGAAATGTCATAGACGAACGAACCGCATCGCCAAGATCCCCGCTTCTGTGTACGACAGGCTCTTTCTGATATACATCGGCAGCGACGCACCTGAAAGGAACGAATAAATTGTCGAAGTTATTCCCGCACACAGAAGTTGCCTGCGAATATAATTTCAAAAAACCGAAATTCATCTGGACAGGTTGAATAAAACTCGGAGGTAAAAAATGTGTTTTAAATGTCAACGAATCGGTGATGCGTATTCCTATATTTATAAATTCGGGATTAGGCTCGTTTTTTTTGAAATAATAGATAGAATTATCGTCGATTTTTCCCCTTTGCCAGGCAAGAAACTCATCCGATTGTATAAGCGCCTCCATTTCGTCGGGCGAATACCCCATGGCATACAACGAGCCGATGATAGCCCCGATAGAAGTTCCGGCAATGTAGTCGATAGGCACTCCTCCTTCTTCCAATGCCTTGATTACTCCGATATGGGCGCACCCTTTCGCGCCCCCTCCGCTAAGCACCAGACCAACCTTCTGCGCGTTTACGGATGAACATAAAAATGACAATATAAATAATGAAAAACATATTATTCTCATAAAGTATCTATCACTTCACGCCATTTCATAAAAAACTCTATCCGGCTTTTATCGTCCGTCTTTGAAATCAAAACGGACGCTCTTTTCTTTAATTGCATCCAAGTTACGAAATCTTCTACCATCTTCGGATCGTTGGAGCAAATCTCGCTCTTAGCGAAAGCATGAACACGGCACACCTTATATTCGTCCGAATAATAGTAATTGTAATTTGTATCAATACTAATATAGGAAACGTGCAGTTTCACTTCATTCCCTGTTTCGGGCCAGCAGCCTCTTGTCGCCACATCCAACATATAATCCAAAAAGGCATGCAAATCCTGTTTAATAAGCTCTTTTTCTTCATCGGTAATCAAATACACGGAATGAAAATAACGGATGTCATATACCAAAAAGTCGAAGAGCTTATGGTCCCATACATACGTTGTACTTAGCACATTTTTCACCGCATTATGATAATCCGATACCAGTCCGGATATTTTTGCCGGAAAAAAAATTTTGGAGTACGGCAATATTCTTTTTTCGTCCTTAACAAATTGATACATCCACTTTAATAATTGATACCTCCTTATATACGAAAAACCAGCAGTCAAAGAGCGGGGCAGCTTGTTGGAAACCTCCATATAACTCATATTGGAAGTATTACAAACTTGAATCATCCGTTTTATGTATTTCACCTGTTCTGCCGGAGGATCAACATAGTCCGATAATTGCACCTTGAAAGTGACTTGACCGGAATCAACTCCAACAATCCCATCCAAGGATATATTCCACGCAGAAGCAATTCTTGCAAGTTCATGAACAGGGAATATAATCTCCTTACGCAACCTTCTGTATGCAGACTCCCGTTCAATCGACAATAAGTCCATCAACGCCTCTGTGAGTTGCGACTTTTTAGGATACTTTTGATAAAGCACCTCTATAAAACTATCGTACCAGTCATTCATTGTATAAATTATTTCGTGTTGTTTTGCAAATGTACAAAATAAAATTTTGTTTAAAAAGTTTATTTGACAATGAATAAAAAAACGGAAGAAGGGCAATAATTCTTCTTCCGCTTTCAGTATTTCAAAAGTTCGTTACAAAAGCCCAATACTCCTTTTTATAAATGCACTCAACGATTCTCCCTTCAACAGGTTATTCGCCAATAACGCCAAATCAACCAACTGGCGAACTTCATTGCTATTCCTTGAAAAATCTTCATAAATTTCCTTCTCTTTCCCTTTGGCTTCCGAGATTTTCTTTTCAATATCATCGATTTCGTCTTTTACCGCTTGTTCCAAATCTGAATCTTTTTTATCCCCTTTTAAATCCGAACGTTTTTTCTCCAGATCAGAAATCTCAGTAGCGAACGGATGTATTCTATCTTTACAATATTCCTCTTCGCTTGTTAATATTCTATCAACTAAAGGGTGAGCCGTATTGACAACAAGATTGAAGGAATCGGGCATTTCACCGTAAAAACTCATCATTCCGCCGCCTTGGGTAGCAGACATTTCCTTCATCCGGCGCATAAATTCATTCTGCGTAATATATACCGGCTGATTATTTCCTTCCAAATGTTCGAAAGTGACAATAAAATTCATTTTATCATCCTGCGGAAGCTGCGCATTGAAAACAGCGGTAAGTGCACTCTGCTGTTCGGGTTTCAGTGTTACGGCTTTCGTGTCGCCTTTCGGAATCAATTTATCAATCACATCGGCGTCTACTCTGGTGAACCGGATTTTTCCTTCCGATTTTTGCTCCAGCCGGCTAATAAAATGCACGTCTAATTGCTCGTCCATTAACAATACGTCAAATCCTTTCTCTTTTGCCGCATCAATATAGGTATGCTGGTTGACAGGATTTGTGGTATACAGGTATATAATGTTGCCGTCTTTGTCCTTATGATTTTCGCTGACAAGCGTTTTGTATTCTTCCAGCGTGAAATATTTTTTATCCGTATTTTTCAGCAATACAAATTTTTCGGCGCGTTCGGCAAACTTCTCGTCTGTCAACATGCCATATTCGATGAATATTTTCAAATCATCCCATTTGCTTTCAAAATTGCTTCTCTCTTTGTTGAAAATTTCTTGCAGGCGGTCGGCGACTTTTTTGGTAATATGGTTTGAAATCTTTTTCACATTGCTATCGCTTTGCAAATAGCTTCTGGAAACGTTTAGCGGAATGTCGGGCGAATCAAGCACCCCATGCAGCAATGTCAGAAATTCAGGAACGATTCCTTCCACCGAATCGGTCACATATACCTGATTGTAATAGAGTTGGATTTTATTTTTCTGTACTTCAAAATTGTTCTTTATTTTCGGGAAATACAAAATTCCGGTCAGGTTGAACGGGAAATCAACATTCAAGTGGATATGGAATAACGGCTCTTCACCAAAGGGATATAATTCCCTGTAAAATTTCTGATAATCCTCGTCTGTCAAATCTGCCGGTTTGCGCGTCCATGCAGGTTGCGTGTTATTGATAATATTGTCTTTATCCGTTTCAATCTCTTTGCCGTCTTTCCACTCTTTTACTTTTCCGAAGGCAATCGGGATAGTGAGGAATTTGCAGTATTTATTGAGCAATTCTTTTATTTTGCTTTCTTCCAGAAACTCCTTGTTTTCGTCGTCAATATAGAGAATGATGTCCGTACCTCTCTCTTCTTTTTTGGCATCTTCCATGGTGTATTCCGGCGTTCCGGTGCAGCTCCACTTTACGGCTTTTGCGCCTTCTTTACAGGATTTGGTAACAATCTCCACTTTTTTGGAAACCATAAAGGAGGAATAGAATCCCAATCCGAAATGCCCGATAATGGCGTTGGCATCGTTTTTATACTTGGTAAGAAACTCTTCGGCACTGGAAAAGGCAATTTGATTGATGTATTTCTCAATCTCTTCCTCTGTCATCCCGATTCCGCTATCCGAAATCGTCAACGTTCCTTTTTTCTTGTCAACTTTAACGTGAACGGTAAGGTCGCCCAATTCTCCCTTAAATTCGCCCACCGAAGCCAGCGTTTTCAATTTTTGCGTTGCATCTACCGCATTTGAAACCAATTCACGAATAAATATTTCGTGGTCACTGTAGAGAAATTTTTTGATAATGGGGAAGATATTATCCGTTGTAACCCCGATGTTTCCTTTTTGCATAACTGATAAAAACTTATTTTATGGTAAAACAATTTGTGAATGTTTATGTTCTATTCTGTTGCTTATCAACCAAAAAAAATGCCAAAGATGTTTTAATGTCATTTTGACGGGGAATTTATTGAAAATGTGTCAAATTTTCATTTTATTTTTTATCCTTCTGAATTCTCATATTAATTGCTGTCCAAACTCTGCCGTTTACTTCCGTTGTTATTGTTTGATTTGGATTTATTTTGAACCCTGCTTTCTCGTAATATTTACGGCAATATTCGTTTTCCATAATACAAATGTCCCACTTCTATATTATCAAAAATTGCGATTTTAGGTAAATGTCCCCATTTTTCATACCCGCATTTTTCTATTAGGTTAATACTTGCTTCGTTATTATCAATTATTATTGCAAATAATGTTTTTATACCTAATATACAACATTTTAATTCCATATATTCAATTAATTTTTTCCCGACACCCATTCTTCTATAATTATTATCAACAAAATAACTGATTTCGGCAGTTTGTTTTAACGCTACTCTTCCCTGCCTGTAAGGATGAATGAATACAAAACCAATAACAACATTATCAATCTCTGCAACATAAATTGGATATTCTTTATGATTATGTTCTTTAAACCATTCCAATCTCATGTCTTTTGTCCAAGGTATTAAATATGCAACTTTAAATTTTTCATGGATGACATAATTATATATATCATTTATACGGTCAATATCTTCTATTTCTGCATCTCTAATATTTATCATAATCGAATTTTATCTCATTACGTCTTAACTAATAAACTTTCACCAAAGTTAAATATTCCAAGTTAAAATTACAAATTTTATTCAAATTCCAAACCACCCATTAATAAGTTCTCACTTCAATCCGATTACATTTGAACGTTCCAACCCGACAAAACGTTTATCTACATACCCTAACTGCTTAAAAAAATGAAACCCTATCTTTTAATCTCTACATTGCTGTTTTTCAATATGCCGTTTTCGTTTGCTCAAACCGGCAAGACAACCTATTTTTTATCACTTCGCCAATGCGTGCAAATAGCAGTGGAAGAAAACATCAATATCCGAACAGCTCGCCTCGAAGCCGAAAAAAGCCGGCACAGGAAAGCAGAAGCAATTTCTGCTATTATTCCCAAAGTGAGCATAGGCGGCAACTTTCAGAATAATTTAAAATTGCAAACTGTCCCTCTTTCTCTTGAAATGAACGGAGTAGACATGAGCGGCACTGTGCAAATGGGTGAAAAATTTTCGACAGCCGCCGCCGCTACGCTGAATTGGGTACTCTACAATCAAACCGCCATTACCGCCATGCAATTATCCAATAAAATAATCGAACTCAATAATTTAGGTATCGAAAAAGCAGGCGAAGGATTGGCAGCCGCAGTGGCAAGACTCTATTTTCTTGCCCTTGTCACTTCGCAACAAAAAAACCTGATTGACGAAAATATCGCCCGCACAGAACGCATACAGGATATTGTCAAAGTTTTGGTTGATAATGGCATGGCGAAACAAGTTGATTTCGACAGAATAAGCATTAACCTTGAAAATTTATACACTCAACAGAGCAATGCCGAAGCAGCTTTGGAACAGCAACACAACATGATAAAATACATGCTGAACATTCCGTTGAACGCAAGGCTCGTGCTGACGGACGATTTCGAAATGAAACTTCTGCAAAACCCGCCCGAAATCACGGTAAATTTTTCCAATCACGTAGATATCAGATTATTGGAATCGCAACAGGAAGTTAACCGTATCAACCGGAGAGTAATAAACAGCGGATATGTGCCGTCGCTTGTTTTTACAGGGCAATATGCCGTTCAAGGGCAGCGCTCCGAGTTTAGAAATTATTTCAACAATAGCCCCGATAATGTTTGGTATAACTCTTCGTACATTGGTCTTGGTTTGTCAATCCCTGTTTTTGACGGATTTGAACGTCGCTCAAGGTCTCGACAGGCAAGAATGGACTACCTGATAACAGAGGGGTTGCTTGCCGATACGAAAGAAAAATTTACTGCCGATTATCAAAACGCTGTGAATAATTATCATAACAGCAAGATGAATTTAATGCGTCAGGAAAAAAATATCAGACTTGCAGAAAGAGTTTACGACGAAACCGCCTTGAAATATCGCGAAGGGCTGGCAACAATGAGCGCTCTTTTGCAAGATGAAATGAGCCTGAGCGCCGCCCAAGCCAATTATCTGAACGCCTTGTTCAGTTATAGAGAAGCGGAGATAGAAATAATGTCAATGAATAGTGATATAAGAAACCTGTCTGAACCATGATTTTCATAAGATTTACAAGATTCCCAAGATTATTCAAAACTAAATCTTGGGAATCTTGTAAATCTTATGAAAATCATGGTTCAAGACTTAAAACCAATAAATTATGAAAAGTAAATTAATAATCACAGGTATTGTTGCGCTAATTTTGGTCGCAATAATTTGGAGATTAGCCGAAAACACGAGAGAAGTCAACGCACGCAGAGAAGTTGGAACCACCGAAATAAGCGTGAGCGTTACAACAGCGCCCGCCGAAATGCGCGAAACAAGCAGACAGTTGAATTTGGTCGGAACTACCGTTCCATGCCGGGAAGTCATGGTAGCATCGGAAACTTCGGGAAGAATCATACAGCACAATTTCAAACTGGGCGATTTTGTACCTGCAGGCAGCGTTTTGATAAGAGTGGACGGCACTTTCAGGCGTCTGGCTCTGCAAACGGCGCAACTGAATTTCGACCGACAACTGGAAGATTACGTGCGTTTTCAAGCATTGCGACGAGGCGATGCCGTAACCGAAACGCAGTTGCGGGATATGAGAATGGCTTACGAAAATGCAGAAATTCAGTTGGAAAATGCCCAAAAACAATTTGACGACACAAAAATTGTCGCACCATTCAGCGGTTACATTACCTCAAGAAATACGGAATTGGGCGCTTTTGTCAATATCGGAACGACCATTGCGGGCATTACCGATATTTCGCAGTTGAAAATCAGTCTGTCGGTTTCGGAAGGCAATGTGTATCAGCTGCAAACAGGACAAGCGGTCAGCGCCCGGACAAATGTTTTCCCCAGCGAAATTTTTCAGGGAACCATTACAAGCATTAGCCCGCAAGGAAGCGCTGCACATACCTATCCTGTCGAAATTACGATTGTCAACCGTGACCAAAAACCTTTGAAAGCAGGCACTTATGTGAATGTTCAAATATATTTGGATAGAGAAGGAAAAGCGCTGATGATTCCGCGCAACGCCATTGTGAGCAGCGTGAAAGACCCTTCGGTTTATATCGTGAAAAACGGCGTTGCCCAATTAACAAGAATCGTTACGGGACAAAATTATGACTCTTTTCTGGAAGTCCTGTCGGGCTTAAACGTTGGCGACCAAGTTGTAACCGGAGGGCAGATAAATTTATCGGACGGGGCAATGGTTTCTGTTATCCAATAGTCTTTTTTGATTTTTTTCTCAAAAATCCATTGCAGATTGGAAAAATAATTGTTTCTTTGCAGCATAAAAAACATTCTGGCGGTGGCGCCGAAAGGAAGCCTATTTACCGAGTGTTTTTCTAAAAATAAACTCTGTTAAGCAATACCAAGTGTAGTACTTCACGGAGTTTTTTGTTTTGTTATATCTATCTTATTCACGCTGTATTGTACATGCCTGCCGTCTGATTTTATACCCAGTGTTAGTTTTATGCCGAAATTCATGTAGTCTTTTTCCTCGTCAAGAAAATCGTAATACAACACAGCCATATTCACATATTTGTGAGTCTTTTGGTTGCCTGTATCTTTTGCTGGAATATAAATAGGCACGCCGTCCGCAGCCTTTGCTTTCTTGATTATCTTTTCCAGTTTCAAAATGGCGTAAGCCGACTGCCAGTTAAATGTTGCACGGTTTGTTGCTTCTTTTCCACCCTCATGCATAATCAAATGAACATCAACATCTAAATAATCGTTGTGCACAGCTTTCCTTTTTGTTTTGGTCATCAGGTCGCTCAACAGTTGCTTGTAGGCTTTTAACACAAGTTCACGCCTTTGGGCAAGGGCATTTTTGGCAGTTGGTATTCCTGCGATATACTCAGGTAATGCTGGTTTTTCCATTTTTCCGCAAAAATTTATTTTTCTTCGTTATGTGATTTTTTTCAAAAATGTTATTGATAGTATAAAAAACGAATTGCAAACAATTTATCATAATATTTTCCTCGATTGGTTGCAAACTTTTTGCTACTTACTACTTTCATAATCCTTACTTTTTAAAACTACACTGTAAGGATTTAATAGCGCAAAAATACGAAATATTTTCGTGTAAGCCAATATATTTTCGTACTCAATATTTTTTCCCTTTTTCTGCCGAACAAGAGCGACAACAGGGGTTATAAAAGCAAGAGTCGCTTTAAAGCGACTCCGTTCCTCCTTTAACACATGGTTAATGAGATGATGTAAAGATACGACCTTTTTTGTTAATCCACAATACAAAAAATTATTCTGTACAAAAAACCTCGTTTAGTAGTCTGTTTCAACAGCCATAGTCGAACGAATAACCAACAGCCCGTCCATAACCGTCACACTAACATAATTTTCGGGCGAAAAGCCAGCCTTTTCCAACCAATTGCCACAAAGGCGCAGTTCGGGTACTATTTTATTTCTGTTACTTTTTATCCGAGGCTGTCGGTAAAATGGTTGAAGTTTTAAGTAACGGACTTTCGGTTCTTCCGCACGTAAGGTGACGGATTCTTCTTTAATCTCTTGTTTTCGGATGACCTTTTTAAAGGTTGAAGTCGGGTGGACTTCTTTGGATTGTTTTTTTTCTATGATAGACATTTTTGAAAATTTTTAAGTCGGCGGAAAATTAAAAACGGTTTCAGCCTTTCCCGTTGTCTATCACCTCACAGGCAGTGGACGCATTAACGTTCCACACGGAGGTACTGAAACCGCATATATTGTACAGACATAAAAAATGCCCGCAACAATTTGGCGAGCTATCTCGCCTGTGAGAATAATAGACACTGCGAAATTAAAAATTTTCTTTGATATATTTGTTATTCCTTGAAAAAAATCAGACTATCAATCCGCAAGCTGAAAACTTGCTTTATGCGATGCCTAACCATATACCTTATTTTTACACGCTACTTATGATTTTATTCTTGCTTTTTGTTTTAGAAAAAGTAACTCTTGAACAATAGTTTTATAGACATTTGTATTAGTTTTATCAAATTGCGATTTTATATCTTTCAACACTTTAAGATAATATTCAGGAAATTTCATGTGAATTAAAAAATCATCATAATACTCCAAATAAAATTTTAAATCTAATAGTAAATGGCTTATTTGGGACGCTTTCTTAATATTGTCTTTCTCGTTTGAAATTTCGCTTATATAATCTGTCTCAAAAAAATTACATCTCCTATTAAACAAATGATTTCTAATTGTTATTAGATTAAAATCATTAAATATGACGAACATTTTATCTATTGACTCACATAACAAATTTGCTTTCGTAGATTTAATACAAGAAATTTGAAATTCTATTTGAGAAAAATTCTTGTAGTAGTAATCTATCAAGTATTTAGCATCATCTTGCGTTGGTTGAGTCGTAAATTCGACTGTATTTTCATTTAATAGTTTCTTTGTCTCTATTGAACATATGAACCACTCTGTCATTTCTTCGTTAAGTCTAAAATCTTTAATAAAGAATTTTCGTATCCTATATTTATTGAATTTGTCTATAATTAAAAGGAATAAAAAAGCACCAAACATAGAACTTAATATGGATACTAATATATTTAGAATAATATTTTGCATAACTTTTTTCTTATAATTGTGTAAAATTTAAATAATTTCCTAAGTATGGACAAAGTTATGATTTTATTCATTTAGTTGCTTTATAGATAAAAAAGAATCTCTATATTTTTCTTAGAAAAAATGAGATACGTAAATTTTTTAAGAGAAAAAATAATTTTCCACTAAATCACACCTTGTCGCCCCTGAAAAATATTGTACTTTTGCATTTTAGAATTTTAAATTATGCGTGAACAACAAATCATCGAATACAAATCTATTTGGAAAGACAAATATTTACAATGGATATGCGGCTTTGCCAATGCGCAGGGCGGTACGCTTATTATCGGTAAAAACGACGACGGAAAAATTGTCGGCGTAAAAAACGTCAAAAAACTGCTGGAAGATTTACCCAACAAAATAACTGCCATTTTAGGTATCGTAGCTGCTGTAAACCTGCACGAAACTGAACAGGGCGATTATATCGAAATCGTCGTTGAGCCACACCCTAATCCTGTAAATTGCAAAGGCGAGTATCACTATCGTAGCGGAAGTACTAAACAGGAATTGAAAGGTGCAGCGTTGGATAAGTTTTTACTGCAAAAATACGGTAAGAAATGGGACAGTGTGCCAATTCCTAATATTCCGGTATCGGAACTGAAACAGGAAACTTTTGAGTTTTTCAAAGAAAAAGGCATTGATAGCAAACGGCTTGACGAGAAAAGTCGTAAAGACACCCCCGAACAACTGCTCAACAACCTGAAACTGACTGATAACGGATATTTGAAACGAGCAGCACTATTACTTTTCCACCCCGACCCCGAAAAATTTGTAACAGGAGCATATATTAAAATCGGCTTTTTCCGTTCTGAAAGTGATTTACAGTTTCAAGACGATATACACGGCAATTTGTTTGAGCAAGTCGAAAAAACAATGGAATTGCTTTTGACAAAATACACGCGGGCGTTAATCAGTTACAAAGGTTTGTCGCGTGTCGAAACCTACGAATACCCCAAAGATGCTTTGCGTGAAGCCCTTTTGAACGCCGTTGCACACAAAGACTATGCGGGTTGTACCCCTATTCAAATTCGTGTTTACGGCGACAGAATAAAAATTTGGAACGAGGGGCAATTACCCGAAAATTGGACTATCGAAGACTTGTTGCAAGAACATTCTTCCCGTCCATATAACCCCGATATTGCCAATGCTTTTTTTCGTTGCGGTTATGTAGAATCGTGGGGGCGAGGTATTGAAAAAATTACTGAACAATGCACGGCAGCAGGATTGCCTATGCCGTCAATTACAAACAAGGGCAGCGATTTTTGGGTAATTTTCCGAAAAGATATTTATTATGAGGAATATTTGAAAAATTTGGGATTGAATGACAGGCAAATAAAAGCGGTTTTGTATACGAAAGTGAAAGGACGGATTGCAAATGCCGAATATCAAGAAATCAATAAAATTTCAAGACAAATGGCAACTAAAGAATTGCACAATTTAACAAACGAGTTTAAATTATTGATTAACAGAGGATATGGGGCAGGGAGTTATTTTGAATTAGTCAATTAGTAGTCATTTATTAGTCAATTTGGTCAATTATTAGTCAATTACATCAGAGATGAATGTTATTGGTGTTGACCGATTTAGTAAATAAATCAACTTTTCAATTCGCAATGAATTTTTGTAAAATATTTTTCAGTTCGAAAACCTGATGTATCTTTGTGCTATTAAAATTAGCGGCTAATAACTATTGCAGGTTTTCGCGGGTTTTTAGCCGTTTCGCTTTTATTCTATTGCCGTAATACAGTATTGTACTTTTTGGTTGCTACCTTTTTTTAAGAGAAAAAATAATTTTCCATTAAATCACACCTTGTCGCCCCTGAAAAATATTGTACTTTTGCATTTTAAAATTTTAATTATGTCAAAAATACAGAACATTGAAAAAAAGGAAATCGAAAGTATTGTTGAAAGTAGCAACCTTTATGAATTTTCGAGAGATTTAATACTCAATTCTCGCAAACTTGTTTATCAGACTGCCAATTTTGTAATGGTGGAAACCTATTGGCGAATTGGCGAGAAAATTGTTGAGGAACAAGGCGGCGTAGAGCGTGCAAAATACGGGGATGAATTGATTATGGGTTTATCAAAAAAATTGACCTCCGAATTCGGGAATGGATTTACCGCCAGAAATCTGCGTGCAATGCGACAGTTTTATACGCAATTTCCAATTTGGCACGCACTGCGTGCCGAATTGAATTGGACGCATTACCGCTCACTTATTCGTGTCGAAAATCCGAAAGCCCGCGAAGTTTACATGAACGAAGCCGCCAATAATGCTTGGAGTACCCGTTTCTTGGACGAACAAGTAGACAAACATTATTACGAACGGCTGATTTCCACGCATAAAGAAACGATAAACGGACTCAATGAGAAAAATTCATTCCAACTACAGACCAATCCGCAAGACTACATTCTAAAAGACCCTTTGTTATTGGATTATTACGCATTGAGCGAAAATACAAAATACAGCGAAAACGATGTTGAACAAGTCATCATTGATAATTTGCAAAAATTTTTGTTGGAACTCGGTAAAGGTTTTTCGTTTGTCGCCCGGCAACAGCGGATTAGCACAGAGCTTTCGCATTATTACATAGATTTGGTTTTCTACAATTACATTTTGAAATGTTTTGTACTTGTTGATTTGAAAATAGGTAAACTTACGCACCAAGACATCGGACAAATGGATATGTACGTGAGAATGTACGACAAGCTGAAACGCACCGAAGGCGATAATCCGACTATCGGAATTATTCTTTGCGAAGAAAAAGACCGGGCAGAAGTAAAGTTTTCTGTTTTAAACGACAACGAACAACTTTTTGCCGCAAAATATAAACTCTATATCCCTACCGAAGAAGAACTGATAAGAGAAATAACGCAAATTCGCGCTTTGATGAGTGGCGATTAGCATTAGAAAATCTGCGTCTTTGAACGTTCCTGCCCGATAAAACGTTTATCACATACCGTTTTACCACTATGAAAAAAAACAAGTACAAATGGCAAACATAGTAGAAGGCTCAATAAAAAGACCATTAGTCGTTGGGGTTATTTTCACCATCTTAACGCTTGGCGGAGTGTTGTGTTACAATATGCTTACGTTGAATTTAATTCCCTCGATAGACGTTCCCATTATTTCGATTGTAACGGTTTATCCGGGTGCAAGCGCTTCGGAGGCGGAAACTTCGGTTACAAAAAGAATTGAAGATGCCGTTTCTTCGTTGGAAAATTTGAGCCAAATCAACTCTGTCTCGCGCGAAGGAGTTTCGATTGTCATGGTGCAATTCAACGAAAATACAGACATTGACCGCTCTGTGCAAGAGGCTCAACGCCGGATAAACGCCATAAGGTCAACGCTGCCAAGGGATATTTTAGACCCGGTTATCGACAAAATTTCGCTTGATGA
>Ga0123353_10000742_pt1 | contig 39608 bp, 25 predicted proteins | sample TergutLab28metaG_3_FD_92763 | JGI IMG/M metagenome (GOLD analysis project Ga0123353, IMG submission 92763) | Labiotermes labralis P3 segment gut microbial communities from Petit-Saut dam, French Guiana - Lab288 P3 | ecosystem: Host-associated > Arthropoda: Insects > Digestive system > Gut ... | reverse complement strand
GCCTGCCCGCCTACGTCGGATTTTTCCAATTTGTCCACAATGCCCGCCGACGCGGAAACTCACTGCTCCGAACCCTGATCGAAGCCCTCGTCTGCATCAATCCGGTTGCGGAATAGAGCCAAACCATAAATGACGGCCGAGGCACCAAGGCAATAATTCGGTTCATGGCCCAGCATGGCGATTTGGACAAAAGCTCCGTGAACAACGCCGATTCCCAAATAAACAAGCAAAGTTTTCCAGGGACCAAGTTTTCCTTCAATCACGAGACCGAACGCCCAGAGTGAAATCATGTTTCCAATAAGGTGCATGAATCCGGCGTGCATGAAATGACATGTAAGCCATTGAACAGGGTGGAGTCCGTGTCCCACCTCCAGCATGAGCCATTGAGCCTGTTCGAAATCATAGAGTTCGAACAGAAAAACAAGAATATTCGCCACGATTATACACACCGTAGTAATCGGCCAGTAATAAATCGGAGCGTCGGTACTGTAAGGAAAGAAAAACATGGCGCGACCGGTTTAATAATTCTTAAAAATTAGAGGGAAAGGCTTCTTTTTACATATCATATTACTTTTTTGAGCCAGTGTCGGCAATAGCCAGTGTTGGCAATATGGGTCACCAATTTCAATGGATGATAGCCCCGATTGACAATTTACATAACCTCGATAAAATTCGTTTTTTGAATGTTTATTGCTACTGATTTCCATTTTCGACCGGGGAGTCGGTGGTTACCAAACGGGTCGTGTCTTATTGTGTCGCCTCAACGTTGGATGATTGTAATTCATTGACAGATCAATGGTTGCGATGAACCGGTGTGTCGTGGGTGACAGGAAAGGTGTTTGAATTATGTCGAAAATTGCTGTTCAGGATTTGATTGACGCCGGCGTTCATTTTGGTCACCGTGCAAGTCACTGGAACCCCAAAATGCGTCCTTATGTTTATGGACGTCGTAAGTTGATCCATATTATTGACGTTCGTGAGACCGTCCGCGGGATTCTTCGGGCAAGAAAATATCTCAAACAGGTTGCCGCTTCCGGAGGGATGATTCTTTTCGTCGGAACCAAACGACAGGCGTCCGAAACCATTGAACAACAGGCGACACGAGCCGGAATGCCGTATGTCGCTCAACGTTGGCTTGGTGGAACCCTCACCAATTTCCGGACCATTCGAAGTCGGCTTTCGCGGCTCCAGGAGCTTGAAGAAATCATCGGCGGAGAGGCTCTGGCGACCTATTCCAAGAAAATGCAGGCGTCGCTGGCCCGTGAACATCGTCGGATGTTCAGTAATCTCAATGGGATCCGTTACATGGACCACTTCCCTGATTGCATGGTGATTGTTGATCCGAAAAAGGAAAAAAACGCCATCCTGGAAGCCAGAAAACTTGGAATTGTGACAATTGCCCTGATCGATACGGACAGCAATCCGGATGATGTCGATCTTCCGATCCCGGGTAATGACGACAGTATTCGAAGTATTGAATTGATCATGACCCTGTTGGCCGATGCTGTGATCGAAGGACGCAAGGAAGCAGGAATCGACCATAGTGTTCAGGAAAAAGAGCAGGAATAATCAAAGAATAATCCGTTAAAATCATCAAAAACGTGAATTTTCAGCAGCGGTATTTGGTTTACAGAGTATATAGAGTAGTTAAGGCGCAGAATCCAGAATAAAACAACGAATATTTTGATAAAGGTGGAACGATGACGGAAATTACAGCAGCGGCGGTAAAGGCATTTCGTGAAAGAACCGGTCTCCCGATGATGGAGTGCAAAAGAGCGTTGATCGAAGCAAACGGCGACGAAGAGTTGGCGATTGAATTGCTTCGAAAATCAGGCAAAAAAACGATGGAAAACCGAGGCGGTCGTGAAACCGAGGCCGGGCGGATCGCGGTTTATACCGATCCCGAGAGCGGCACGACGGCAATGGTCGAACTTCTTTGCGAAAGTGCTCCGGTCGCCAGCACCGACGAATTCGGCAAATTGATCACGGGAATGGCCCAACAACTGGCAACCGGTCCTGGTGCCGCGACTCCGGAAGAACTTCTTGCCCAGAAGGTCCCGGGCAAAGCGACAACTCTCCAGGAAGAATATGACGATCTCGTGAACAAAATTCGTGAGGTTTTCAGGGTCAACCGAATGATCCGGGTCGAAAACAAGTGCGGCGCCTATGTCCATCACAACGGTGGCATCGGGGTGGTTGTTGAAATTGAAGGGGATAACACCGATCTTGCCCGTGACATTTGCATGCACGTTGCTTCGATGCGACCGAAAGCGGTTCGTCAGGAAGAACTTGATCCGGTGGTTGTCGCCAAGGAAAAAGAGATTCTCATGGAGCAGGCACGTTCGGAAAATGCCGGAAAACCTGACAGTATTCTTGAGAAAATCATCGTCGGACGCATGAAATCATTCTTCGCCGAGAGTTGTTTGCTGGATCAGCCTTTTGTGAAAGATTCGGCCAAGACCGTCAAGCAGGTCGCCGACGAAGGCCAGATCAAAATCGTCCGCATGGTACATTGGGTCCTCGGCGCCAACTAATAAACTAATATTTTGATCAATGAATAACGGTCGAAAACGGGTTTTTCTGTTTTCGACCGTTATTTTTTTCTATTTTTTCGTCCAAACGATTATTATTCCGGGTTCCGGGGTTATTCCGGCAACGGTTTTCCTTTGGTTTCCGGCAGGAACCAAACGACGATGATGCCCAAGAGGTAAATCGAACACATGGCCACGCCGGCATATCGCAACGCTATTGTCGAATCATTCGGCGTGTTATAAACGGCGAATGCTGCCGTCAGTCCCCCGATCATCAAAGGTCCGCAGGCCGCAACGTAACGACCGACATTGTAACAGAACGAGACGCCCGTACTGCGGAGTCGCGTTGGGAACAGTTCCGGGAAATAGATCGTGTAACCCCCGAACATCGACATGACGAAAAATCCCATCAACGGCACAAGCAGCAATTGTGTCGCCGCCGAATTCAAGTAAAGAAATGTTGCGGACGTGAAAATGATACAGCCGGTCTTGAACACGGTAAACGTCATACGACGCCCCCAAAAGACCGCACCGAGCGTGAAGCCGTACATTCCGGCCATAGCGCCAAGGTTGTAAACCAGCAAATTGCGTGCTTTCCAGCGGCCTCCTTCAGCCTTGATACCGGCTTTAATTTCATTCCGGATATCATCAGTGACTCCCTCGTCTGCTTCCGAGGTAAGGTTATGTTTGTCAAGAACGGCTTTCGTTGCGACACCTGCGGCGACTTTTTGCGAAAGCTCCCCACTGAAAAGAGCAAGTCCCCATGCCCCGATGACACCAGTCGAGGCGAGGATCATCCCCAAGATAACATGCTTGCGGAGTACCGGATTTGAGAACAATTCTTTGACGGAACCGACATTCTTGCGTCCCCCTTCTTTGATGGAAGCGATCCAGGATTCCGGTTCACGAATATAACGGACGACAAAATAGGCAAGGATGGCTGGGACGGAACCAAACAGGAAAATACACCGCCACGCACTCCATGGAAGCATGTGTGCGGCGGCAAGCTCGGTGAAAAGCATTGCGATCAGTGCGGCACCGACATTGCCGAGTGCGGAAAGAACCTGCATGATTCCAAGAACATAAGGCCTTGCCGGTGCGGGCATGGTTTCGGCAAGGAGCGATGCTCCGACGGCAAATTGGCCTCCAATCCCGATTCCCGCCAGGAACCGTATGATCATGAAGTCCCAGATTGTTTGAGAACCGGCACTCAAACCGGTCAGGAGACTGTAAATCAGGATTGTGAAAACCATCGTCCTGGCACGACCGAATTTATCGCCGATGATTCCGAAAATGATGCCACCCGTCGCCCAACCGATCATCATGATAGACGTAGCAAGTGCGGCATAGTTAATGGCCTCGGGCGAGGTAGGATACAAGTTCATCAATTCACCGATAGCATCGGCGCGGACGTAAGTGAACAGATGCTGATCCATGCAATCGAACGCCCAACCGAGCGAACAGACGATGAAAACGAGCCAATGATAACGGGTGAGTAATCGATACCAAGGGGTTGCTGTATTCGAGGAATCTGGAGGAGGGTTGCTCATTGATCGTTTTCCTTTCGTTTCTGGATGTCAAGAACAGCGTGTTTCCTGCTAAAAACATGGCGTCCGGTTATTGTAACAGAACACGGAAACCATTGTAACCGGGCACGAGGGAAAAAACAATAAAAACAAGCATCACGACAGGAAATTCCCGGAGTTCCATGTTTTATTTTATGGAAAACACAATAAGGAACACCCGGGACGGAAGGACAGAATGAGGCCGTGTTGAAAATTAGAGTGATTGCACGAATTTCGTGAATGTTTTGTAGAACTGGTTCCAGTTGTCACCGAAGATTGACTCAAACTCCTTCAAGCGTTTTTCAGAGGAGTCGACTTCAAACGGTTCTTTTTCAGAGATCAATTTTATGTATTTCACGAAATTCTTCTGCTCCCGTATATTCAGGTAATAGACCATCGCCCAAGCCGTGGCGTAGCAGGCATGGATGTTGGCTGGGTCTCTGAGCGGGTCGTCCTCGCCGACAAGTTTTCGGACCGCATCACGGGGATTTTGACTCATAAACTTGCGCAAATCATACAATCGGACAGGATTGACTTTCATGGAAGCATTCCAGCCTTTGGTCCCACTCAGATCAGGGGTCTCGTAAAACATGGCGATTCCTTCACTGAGCCAAAGCGGGCAGGAACTGTACCGTTTGAACATTCCGGAATTGAACGTAATCTGGTGTGTTGCCTCGTGAATAAATGTGGCGATAGACTGACCAGCCCCAGGTCTTGAAATGTAGATTTCCGTTTGTGCGCGGGAAAGACGATTGGGTCCCTCGAATTGCGCTTCATAACCGGTCATGTCGGAAAAGACGATCCGATTGGTGTTGAGATTGTAATAGGCGGCGATCTGTTCCCCAATATCGGCCACTTCACGCTTGGTACAGAGAATGAAGTCTTTACGGTCCGCATAGAGAATGGCAACCAAAGGAAATTCCGGCGGGTGAAGGTCGAGTCCTTTTTTCTTCCACTGCGTCATAAACGCCAGATGAAGGCGTTCCAGCAGTGTTCCGCACCACTGGGCGTAGGCCGTGGATGTATCGTAAACGATCAGATAATGTTTGAGTTTCAGAACTTTGAAGGGAGACGGATACTCCTGTTCGAGGAGAGGGATCATTTCATCCTGAGTGTAAGGGACGAAAGGTTGACGGTCTGAAGTTCTGGCAAGAATATTCTCTTTTTCGAGTTTATACCACTGTCCGTCCCGTTCTTCGAGGACCAGATTTCCCTGCTGATCTTCCGCAATGATTCGGCCTTGAAGTTTTTTCTCCTGATTTTCCCGCTGGACGGTCAGATAATCCAGGGCTTTGGCAAACGGTGTCCAAAACGTCAAAATCCCTACTAAAAAAAGAAAAATAGTATATTTTTTCAAACGCATCAATCTTTCTCGTTAGTGTATTTTCAATTTTTTATCCATTTTCACTCTATTATCCATGTTTTTTTGTAAATAGCCATAATTTTTTGCAAAAAATCAAGCAAAAAACACGACACTCGAAAAATCACTCTCTTTTCAAGAATACCTCTTGTTTTTTCCGGGGCTTTTTCGTAAAGTTCAGTGTCCCCGTCACATTTATAGCGTCACATTATGGCAAAATATTGCCTTGGACATAAAGGTTTAGACAATGTTAGCTGTCGAGCAGGCTCGGCGATTCTCCATTCCCGTCACGGCGACGGGGCTGACAGGTCAATTTATTTATGTCCGGAACAATAATCGGTCGATTATGCGGAATTTTCAAACGATATTTCCTTTGATTTTATTGATTTCGGTTGTCCAACTGACCGGTTGCGTGACCGACAATCGATTACTCACAAAAACCCCTTTTTTCAAGGCTCGTTCCGATTATATCCCGGGAGTGCTGATTCCCAAGGATCGGGTGGCATTAATTCGTGAAAAAGGCGAAAAAGGAAAAAATCTCCCTGAAACGGAAAAACGAGAGATCCTGGGACAGTTGACCGAAGAGTATCTGCATTCCCCTGATCCTAACGTCCGTTATGAATCGGTCAGGAGTATCGCGTTGTTGAACATGCCGGAAGGTTTCGCCGTCGTGAAAACGGCAACTCATGACGGGGTGCCGTTTGTGCGAATGGCCGCATGTGATGCTTTGGCCCGACTGGAAACCCCGGAAACGGCCCATACATTACGCTATTTGCTTGCTCACGATGACGATCAGGATGTCCGAACACGTGCCGCCAAAAATCTGGCCGTGTATACGAACGATCAGGAAACGGTTCAGGCTTTGGGACGTGCCCTCGACGATAAAACCTTGGCCGTCCAGTTTGAATCAATGCAGTCACTCAAGAAAGTGTCCGGCCAGGATTACGGAAATGACCTTCTCCGCTGGAAACAATACGTCGCCGGGGAATCACCGACTCCTGCTGCAAAGCGGTCACTTGCGGAACGCCTCATGATCAATCAACTCCCGATGTTTTAGAGCCGTTATTGTGCTGGAAATAAAAAATAAGCCTGTTCGGTGAATCGCCTGTCCCGCCGACATGCAGAACAGCCTCGTTTTGTGGTTTTTTTCATGTCGGCGCAACAGGCAACGTTCGAAGTATGGTTCATTTTTTTTCGCCATCACAATAGTTGGGAAGGGTTGTTTTTTGTATGACCGAATCCGATTTTTCTGAACCGGGTCAAAAAAAACCTGATGAAGAGTCGGTTCAGGGGACGCCTCAACCGCCGCCGCTTCCGCCAAACGTTCCCCTTGGTTTCAAAACCTCGTCGGTTCCGCCGAAACTTCCGGCTTCCGATTCGTCCGACATTTTTCCTGAGACCCTGTTTCCCGAGGCCCCGCCAAAACCGGACTCACCGGAAGAGTTCGCCAAGTTTCTCCTTCGGCACCAATCATTTGCCGTTCCGGAGTTGAATGAATTTTTTCATGAAAACAACTTGCGACATCCCCCGCCTGCGGACCACGTGTTTGTTGTTCCGCCCATTCACGATCGGGAAGACTTTGAAAACAGGAGAAAATTACGACACTGGTGGGATTATCTGTGTTCACGAGTGTCGATTGGCAGTACCGCCAGTCTTGTTTTTCACGTCCTTTTGACTCTCTTGTTGATGTTGATTGTCACACAAGTCGATCATGAGAATCACGGTTTTGTCATTATCGGAGGTACAATCGGCGGGTCGGAAATCGGTGGGTTGGAAATATTGGAGTGGACAGAATCAAACGTGACGGCAGAGGTGGGCGTCTCGCAAATGATCTCCGGGGAAATGGTGAATCTTGATTCCATGCAAATCAGGCCGCCGAATCATCGTACCGATGTTCCCGGGGGTCAGATTTCGGGGGAAAATCTCAATCAAGGATGGGCCCAGGCAGGGGCCGGTAACTTATCGACAACATCCGGCAACGTCACGACGGGGCTGGGCAACTTATCGACAGGTCCGGGCGGCTTTCAGGCAGGGCTGGGACATTCTTCCGGCGGAGGCTTTGCTTCACGAACCGCGGCCAATCAGGAAAGAGTTCGTGGTCAAGGAGGTGTTTCCACTGCCGGTCAAAACGCCATGGATGCCGGATTGCAGTGGCTTGTGGCCCATCAGTTTCCGGATGGCGGCTGGGATTTCCGCTTGAATTACACCGACCCCAACAATCCCCGGAACAAGACGCCATGTCCCGGTTTATGTAGCGCGGTGGGACCTCATCCGAGTCGAAATGCGGCGACCGGACTTGCACTTCTCGCATTTTTCGGGGCCGGACATACACACATGTCTGAAGGTCCCTACCAGTCGACAATCTTCCGTGGACTCACCTTTCTCAAATATCATGCCAAATTCGATGACGAAGGTCGCAGAGACTATCGCGCCGGTACGGAAAACGAAAAGGGGATGTACACCCAGGGAATTGCCGTCATGGCACTTTGTGAAGTTTACGGAATGACCAAGGACCCTTCGATTCGGGATGATGCCCAACGGGGACTCGACTTCATCACTTGGGCTCAAAACCGTCAAAACGGCGGTTGGCGTTATCGTCCTTATGTCGACAGTACCGAAACGGACACCACGGTCACCGTGTGGCAGCACATGGCGCTGAAAAGTGGTCAAATGGCCGGTCTGGATGTTTCGGAACGCTCTTTGATGAGCATCAACTATTTTTTGGATCGTGTCGTTGTTTCCGGTTCCGGTGGAAGCATGTATGCCTATATGGCCGGTGATGCTGTGAGTGGTCCTGAATCTTTCCATGTCAATTCACGACGTTCGACCACCGCAATGGGGTTACTCATGCGCTTGTATCTCGGCTGGAAACCGGGGATGGATCCCATGGATCGGGGAATTACGCATCTGGATGAATGGGGACCGTCTTTCCTCTGGACCCAAAATTCCGAATATCGCGGAGCAAAAAGCTGTCTTTACTACGATTATTACGCGACTCTTGCCTTGCATCATTACGGCAGTTCGGCATGGTCGCGATTTTATCCGCAAATCTATGATTATCTGATCTTGCACCAGGCCAAAACCGGTCACGAGTCCGGAAGTTGGTTTTTCCCGGACTATCATGGCGATCAAGGGGGACGCCTGCTCAACACCTGTCTGGCGATTATGATTCTGGAAGTCCCCTATCGTTATCTCCCGCTCTACCGAAACATGGAATGAGCGATTCTCGTGAAATAAGAGGTGACAATATCCGTATAACGCCATAAAAACGACGTCTTCTTTGTGAACATTGCGTAACCTTTGTGCCCTTTGTGGTAAAATTATTGAACCACAAGGAATACAAAGATTTCACAAAGGACACAAAGGAAAATGCCAGTCGGTTGGCAGTATAAATGAAGTCGTTTCGCTTCCCTCTTCCGTTTCACATTTTTATTCCCGTTCCTCGACGGGAATATAATGAGAAAGTGGGTTGCCGAGGTAGATTTGCCGCGGACGAATGATACGGGTGTTCGGGTTGCCGTGTTGCTCTTTCCAATGGGCAATCCAACCGGGGAACCGTCCGATTGCAAAGAGAACGGTGAACATGTTGGTCGGAATACCGATCGCGCGGAGCAGGATACCGCTGTAAAAATCGACGTTCGGATAAAGTTTCCGATCAATGAAATATTGATCGTTCAGGGCAAGTTCCTCGAGTTTTCGCGCGACGTCCAACAGCGGGTCATGGTGTTTCAGCAGTGCAAAGACCCGGTCACAGGCATCCTTGAGGATTTTCGCCCGAGGATCGTAATTTTTGTAGACGCGGTGTCCGAATCCGAAGAGTTTGAACGGATTGGACTTGTCTTTGGCCGCTTCGATGCAACTTTCCGGAGTGAGACCGCCACTGTAAATGGATTCGAGCATTTCCATGACTTTGACGTTGGCCCCCCCATGAAGCGGCCCCCAAAGGGCGCTGACACCCGAGGCACATGAAGCAAACAGGTTGGCCTGCGCCGAACCGACAACCCGAACCGTTGCCGTGCTGCAATTTTGTTCGTGGTCGGCATGAAGGATCAGCATCAAATTCATCGCGTCCTCCACTTCCGGCGTGATTTCGTACTGTTTGTAAGGAAGCGAGAACATCATGTGCAGGAAATTGGCGCAGTATCGCAAGTTTGGATCGGGGTAGATCATCGGGAGTCCTTGTGACCGCCGGTAGGAATACGCGGCAATCGTCCGGACCTGACTAATCACTTGGGCGGCGGCGTCAACGAACTGTTCGTCATCATCCAGCGTGAGAAACCGTTTGTAGTAACACGACATTTTGTTCAGCCCGGCGGAAAGAATCGCCATCGGCGGGGCGTTCGGTGGCATCAGTTCGATGTGGTGCCGGATTCCTTCATGGAGCAGTTCGCTGTCGGTCAGTTTGGTCCGAAAATCAAGGATTTCCTGTTCCGTCGGCAGTTTTCCGAAAATCAACAGCCAGGCCACCTCAATGAAGTTCGGTTTGGAATTCGCGAATTCTTCGATCGGAATTCCCCGATAACGAAGAATCCCTTTGTCGCCGTCAATGTAGGTAATGGTGCTGCGTGTAATCCCGGTGTTCGCCAACGACGGGTCGTAAGTGATCAGCCCGTGCTCGTCGTAGAGCTTGCTGATGTCGATCGCTTTGTCCCCCTCGGTGTCGGTGTAAACCGGAAGTTCGATCTGCTTGTCGCCAATTGTTAAAATCGCTTTTTCTTCAGACATGATATGCTCTTTCTGGTTGTTGATTTGTTAAAAGAAGTATTAGAAGTATTATTGCCTTGCTTTTTTCATAAATTTACTTTTTTTATGGCCGTCCATTGTTATTTTTTGCGTTTTCCCGGTTTTTGGGAGTCGCCGGGTTTGTGGCGGGCCTCTTCGAGGAGGTCGTTCCATTTTTTGCGCCAGCCGGTCGGTTCCTTTTGCGGTTTTCGCTCTTTTTTAAGCTGTTTCTTGGGATGGGGGGAAATTTCCTCTTCTTCCTGCGGTGTCAGGTGAATCGCTTTTGGCATGAACCGTTTTTCACCGAATCCCCAAAGAGTGGAAACAATGAAATAAATGCAAAGTCCGCTCGGCACCTTGTAGAACATGAACGCCATGAAGATCATCATGAATTTCATCGTCGTCCGCATGGATTTTTCCTGGTCCGTGGTTGGCGGCGGCATCATGATTTCCTGTTGAACGAGGAACAATATCACCGTGATGATCGGCAGGATGTTGAAATAAGGGCCGAGATAAAACATTCCGTAACCGGTGTTGAAGGCGGGAAGTCCGAGCCAGTTCCAGAACTCGCTCCAGTCAAGGAGTCTGTCCGGTGCGGCAAGGTCGGAACACCAGCGGATTCCTTCGGTCAAAAGCGGAGCTCCATAAAGCTCAACATCCACCGACAACGATCTGTAAAGGGCGATCAAAATCGGCAACTGGATGAAAAGCGGCAGGCAGCCCGCCGCCGGGTTGAATTTATGCTTTTTATACAGGGCCTGGGTTGCCTTCATTCGGGCTTCCACGTTGTCCTTGTATTTTTCGTTAATCGCATCAATTTCCGGCTTGAGTGCCTGCATTTTCATCGTGTTGAGCACCTGTTTGCGACTGAAACTGTAAAGACAGAGTCGGACAGCCGCGGTCAACATGATGATCGCCAACGCATAATTGAGCGTGAACGCATGAAAAGAGTGCAACAGCCAAAGCATCGGTTTGACGAACCATGCAAACCAGCCATAATACAGCGTGTCACGAAGTCCATAATTTTCGAGCACGTCGGGTCGCTTCGGACCGGCAAAAATCTGGTAAGTATGCTCAATGGACTGGTTCGCTTCAAGTTTTCGCGGTTCGGAAACCATCCGGAATGAAATATTGGTCGTGATCGGCCATTTTTTCTCGAAATCGCCCACCCGCATGGGAACGATAAAGGAATGCAAGACGTCCGTCGGGTTTGCTTTTTGCGGAATCACCGTGCACTGGAAATACTGGGTGTCGACACCAAGATAATCAAGCGGTGTTTTCTGCCACTGTTCCGGTGTCGGTCCTTTATCCATGCCGATTCCGTTACGACCCGTGTTTGCTTTGACGTCGGAAATCTGACCGTTGAACCGGACAACAAGGTCGCGGATACCATACCCTCCCCAACCGGGGCCGGTTTTTCGACCGGAGGCGTACCATGCCCCTTCCATCGGCAGGCCGTTCGGTCCGTCAAGTTGGTAGGAAACCGTGTGTTCCTTGGAATCAAGGTTCTTCACTTCCACCCGAAGTAATAGTCCGAAACCGGATTTTCCCGTTTTTTTCTCGTCTTCCGAAAGTGGTTTCAATGTATAGGTTTTTTTGAATTCCAGATTGCCTCGTGGGACAAATCGGCGATAGACGACTTCTTCCTGAGTCGCCGAAACGAGTTCCCAATGGTCGGAACGAAGGCGAACTTCCTTGAGTTCCCGATCGACGGTTGGGTCATAAAGAGTCGTTTCTCCGGAACTTGCAGGCCGTTGCAGAACATGGTTCGGCCAGGCGAGTTTTGTCGAATCAATCTGGTTAAGCGTCACCAGAAACGAAAGCGGGGAACTCACCGACGGATAATATCCGTGCAAACCCGGCATGAACGTGTAATCGTCATATGTATGCAACGATATTTCCGGGCGAATAACGGCTAGCGGTGCTTGTCCGAGAGTGATGTCGAGCACCAATTCCTTGTCACCCCGTTGGACCGTCAACTTGTGATTTCGTCTTGGTCGTGTTTGCAGGAGCTGTTCCCGAAGATCATCGAATGAACCAATCTTGCTGTCGTCGAATTTGGTGATCAGGTCTCCCGGCTCAAGTCCCGCTTTTTCGGCAGGCGTTCCGATGCCCACCACTTGAACCGGACAACCATTTTCCGGCATATCTGAAGTCAGTTCCGCAACGATTTGTCCCATCCAGCCGGTCCGGTCCTGCACGTCGCGATAGTTCGGGTTGTTTAATTCAACACGGGTAACAGCCGCCCCACGACTGGAAACGGTTACGAGCATCCGATAGGGACTTCTCGAGTCCAGCGAACCAAGCGTCACGTAAGTGGCCGGATGATCGGTAACTGGACGATCAATGGCCTGATTCGTCGTGACTTGATCCGTCGCTTGATCAGTTGTACCGATTTCCGGTGTTTCCTGTTTCGCTTCGTCGGGTTTTGCGTCATCAGGTTTCGCGTCACCGGGTTCTTCCGTTCCCTCCACGACGACCTCTTCCTGGCCTCTGTTTTCTTCTTGCTGTTCAAGTGGAATCGGTTGTGGTGCAGGACGTTTGGGCATCGTAAATTGCATCACAAGCACGACGCCAAGCGCCATGATGATAAACAAAGCCATCTGGCGTTGAGCGGAAGCGTATCGGTCGTTTGGATTGTCGAGTGGAGGCATTTATGTTATAAAATTTGAAGATGATTGAGTGATTTTTGAGGAATATATAAGGGTTTTGGGTTGGGTGGTCCGTTTTGCGGCAAGGACCGCAGATTTATGATTGATAAAGTGAGAAAAGTTTCAGATTTTGCCCGAAAACGACCGTTTCCCTACTTTTCTTCGAAAAGTTCCTATTTTCCTTCGAAAAGCCGTTCTCCCAGGAATTTGTCGATGGGGATTTGGAAAATTTTCTCTGCGGCAGAACGGACATCATATTCAACACGGCGATACATAATCGAGTCATCTTCCCAAATCACGTAACATGCCCGGGGATCACGGTCTCGCGGTTGACCGATGGACCCGACATTGATCATGGCCTTCATGGCGGTGATCGTGAAACGACCGTCATCCAAATCTTGAGGGGAATAAAACTTGCGGTTTTCCGTAAAAACCCCGGGAACATGAGTGTGCCCCTGAAACGAACAGAGCGGAACAATAGCAAACAGACGCTCCATCTTCCGTTCATCAAAAATATCTTCTTGAAAAACGTACTCATTAAGGGGGTTTCGCGGACTTCCGTGGACGAAGAAAAAGTCATCAATGCGATGAGAACGTGGAAGTGCCCCGAGAAAATCCCAGCGTTCATTGGCCTTGGGATCGTTAAAATCTTCAAGCTGATCCCGGGTCCAGAAAATCGCCTGTTCCGCGCCGACATTGAATCCTTCCGGATCAAACAGCGTTGCCTGATCATGATTTCCCAAAAGACAAGCACCGTTTTGTGTTCGCTCCATCACAAGGTCGATACATTCCTTGGGATTTGCGCCGTAACCGACGGTATCGCCAAGACATATAATTTCCTCAACTCCGTGGGAGTCAATGTCCTTGAGTACCGTCTCGAATGCCTCAAGATTGCTGTGAATGTCACTGATAACTGCTCGTTTCAAAATAATGACTCCGGAACGGCTCAAAACCGTCTCTGAAACTTCGTGACAAAAAAATGTATCCAAGTACACCTTCTGAAAGTCATCCCATTATGTGTCAATATTCCCTTTTTGTCCAGACCTGCAAAACTTCGATGTTATTGTTTATTGTTCAAAATTGTGGTTTCACCTGATATTGGCATGAATGTTCATTTTTTGACATTAAAATCAGAAAAATTTGTTTAATTGTAAAAATCATTCCAGGCTTCTTAACCGTGGTGAGCACGTTTGTTGCGACGATGAATCTCACGGAGGTCTCTCTCCCCCCTGTTGAAGCACAATCTTTTGGGCGTACAATGAGGCGGTGTTTTTGTCTTTCTCATGTTGAGCCGAATTGAGCCGGAAAACGGCGGGAGAAGATTCAAACAAAACCAACAAGGTTTTCCGTAGATTTTTCAAAAACTTAGTAAATATCCCATTTTACATGGTATTTTTTGATAAGAAATTTTGAAAAAAAGAGTTACGCCGTCTGACCTGTCGGAAACTCTTTCACGTATTAGTGATAATTTAGAGAAGATACTCAACAGTTTTACAGAAAATATTCAACCCGAGAAGAGTTTTAAAATAATGCCATACGAGCGATTTACCGACCGTGCCAGAAAAGTGATGCAACTGGCCAATCAGGAGGCGCAACGTTTCAATCATGAATACATTGGAACCGAACACATTTTGCTCGGACTCGTGAAAGAGGGGAGCGGCGTGGCGGCCAATGTTCTGAAAAATCTCGACATTGATCTCCGCAAAATTCGGCTGGAAGTGGAAAAACTGGTCCGAAGCGGGCCCGATTTGGTCACCATGGGGCGTCTTCCGCAGACGCCGCGTGCCAAAAAAGTGATTGAGTATTCCATGGAGGAAGCCAGAAATCTGAACCATAATTATGTTGGGACGGAACATATCCTTTTGGGGCTTCTCCGTGAACAGGAAGGAGTGGCGGCCCAGGTTCTTATGAATCTTGGACTGAAACTTGAAGATGTTCGTAAAGAAGTGCTTAATCTATTGGGGCACGGTCTTGAGTCTTTGGATTCCGGAGAACGTGGCAGCATGGGGGGAGGGGAGCCGTTTGGTGGCGGAATGCCCAACGGAGGAGAAGAGCCGCGAAAAGCAGGAAAATCCAAAACTCCGGCCCTGGACAGCTTCGGACGCGATTTGACCGAACTTGCGCGACAGAAAAAACTTGATCCCGTGATCGGTCGGGACACCGAAATTGAACGGACGATGCAGATTTTGAGCCGTCGTACAAAAAACAATCCTGTTTTGCTCGGAGAAGCAGGCGTTGGAAAAACAGCCATTGTCGAAGGGTTTGCCCAACGAATCGTCGAGGGAAACGTCCCCGAACTTCTTCTGGACCGAAGAATTGTCGTGCTCGACCTTGCGATGATGGTTGCCGGAACAAAATATCGCGGTCAGTTTGAAGAGCGAATCAAGGCTCTCATGAACGAAGTTCAGCGGGTTAAGAACACGATTCTTTTTATTGACGAGCTTCATACCCTCGTTGGTGCCGGTGGTGCCGAGGGGGCTATTGATGCTTCAAACGTCTTGAAACCGGCACTTTCCCGGGGAGAAATCCAGTGTATCGGAGCAACGACGCTGGACGAATACCGCAAATACATCGAAAAAGACAGTGCCTTGGAACGCCGTTTTCAAATCGTGATGGTTGAGCCGTCGAATACCGACGAAACGATCCAGATTCTCAAAGGTCTCCGTGACCGGTATGAAACCCACCATAAGGTGACGATCACCGATGATGCGGTGGAGGCGGCGGTCGAGCTTTCCAACCGGTATATCACCGCAAGATGTTTGCCCGACAAGGCGATCGACGTGATTGACGAAGCGGGGGCACGTGTTCACCTGAAATCCATGACTCGGCCGCCGGACCTCGCCGAACTTGACCAACAGATTGAACAGCTCAACCGCGAAAAAGAGGAAGCGGTGGGGGCCCAGGATTTCGAGAAAGCCGCGGCGTTTCGTGACCAGGCCGACAAAATTCGCAAAAAGAAAGCCGACACGCAAAGGGAATGGCGCGAACGTTCGCAACAGGCCGGCGGCAAGGTCGATGCTCATGTCATCGCCGAGGTCGTCTCCAAGATGACCGGTATTCCGCTCACGCGAATGACGACCGAGGACTCGAAACGACTCATGCGAATGGAAGACGAACTCCACAACAAGGTCATCAGCCAGAATGAGGCGATCAGTGCCGTTTCACGGATTGTCCGCCGTAGCCGGAGCGGTCTGCAGGACCCGAAACGTCCGATCGGCAGCTTCATTTTCGCAGGACCGACCGGTGTCGGAAAAACTTTGTTGGCCAAAGCTCTCGCCGAATTCATGTTTGGTGATGAAGACGCTCTTGTTCAGGTCGACATGAGTGAATATATGGAAAAACATAGTGTCAGCCGACTTGTCGGCGCTCCTCCGGGGTATGTCGGATTCGAAGAAGGGGGCCAACTCACCGAAAAAATACGCCGTCGTCCGTATTCGGTGGTTTTGTTCGACGAAATTGAAAAAGCCCATCCCGACGTTTTCAATATGCTTCTCCAGGTATTGGAAGAAGGGCGTCTGACCGATAGTTTCGGGCGAAATGTCGATTTCCGGAACACGATTTTGATCATGACGACCAATGCCGGCGCGGAAGCGATCAAAAATGAGTCGGCGTTCGGGTTCCAGAAACCGGACAGTGACGGAAACTACGAAAGCATGAAAGAACGGGTGAAGGATCAAATTGAAAAATTCTTCCGCCCTGAGTTTTTGAATCGTGTCAACGAAATTATCGTGTTCCGTCATTTGACGGAAAGTGATCTTGGCGACGTGATTGAGTTGGAACTCCGCAAACTTCGCAAGCGGCTTGCCGAAAAAGGACTCCAGATCACGCTTACCGATGCCGCGAAAAAGCTCATTATCAAGCGGGGCAGCACCTTGGATTACGGGGCTCGTCCGCTTCGTCGCGCCATCGAGTCGAATATTGAGGACCCTCTTTCCGAGGAAATTCTCAAAGGCGAATTCGAAGGGAAAAACCATATTTCCGTTGACGTTAAAGAAGTCGGCGACAAAAAACAGCTCGTTTTTGTCGGCACGTTCGAAGAAACCGGAGAAAAGTCACTTCTCCTTGTTCCTGGCGACGATCTGGAAGTCGAAAATGATCCGGGGGCCGATCTCGTCGATGAATAGTGTCCGACTTACCTTTATACTGATATACTGAAGACACGAGATACTGAAGGCATGAGACTCTCGAAATCCTCATGCCTTCAGTCTTAACTCTACTTTTACTGGATTCCGTGCATTTTTCTCTTGAGCATGGGAGCGATGACGAGCGCGATCAGACCAATGACGGCAGGAATCAGCCCCATCAGGATGAAAAAGTCGGCAGTTCCTCCTTTTTCGCCGTACCAGATGTTGAGTCCTTCACCGCTGCCAAATCGGGCGGCCAGTTCACCGGCCAGAAAATAAGCGGCACTGCTGGCCAGGAACCAGACTCCCATGAACATCGATGCCAATCGGGCCGGAGCCAGTTTGGAAACCATGGAAAGTCCGACCGGCGAAAGGCAAAGTTCTCCCCAGGTGCAGAAAATGTAGCAAATGATCAACCATTGTGGTTGGGCACCTCCGGGGGTGTTGGCCGCCTGGATCGCGCCGGGGATCATCAGGAAGAAACCGATTGAAAGGAGGAGGAGTCCCAACGCAAATTTGGTCGGCGTGCTTGGTTCGATCCCGAATTTGGCCAACCCTCCCCATACAAGAATAAATATCGGTGCAAAAATCACCACCCAGAGCGGATTGGCCGACTGATACCATGACGCCGGAAAAGTCATGGTCGATTTTTCAGGATCATGGTTCTTTTTAGCTAAACCAACTTGTTTATCCAATTTTTCCTTCTTGCCTATATGGTCGCCATATAATGCTGCAAGGGCTAGTATTTGCTTATGATCCAATTTGTCAAAGCTTTCTCTCAGCATGGATTTTATGTCACCGGGAATAGCGGATCGTTCGGCAGCTTGGGCGAGCAGATTTTCGACCGGTTCTTTTTTGGAATCGGCCTCGTTCTGGAAAGAAAACAACCGTTTGAGCCGTTCCGCAAAGGTTTCTTTAACGATTTCCACTTTTTCCGTTCTCGGCTCAAAAATTTCCCGGATTGATTCTTCCGACCGTTCGACTTCCTTGATGGCCGCTGCAAGATCATCACGGTATTCATTGACGATAAAATGTTGTGTGACAGCACCAGGCAAACGATCGACGACAGCCGGAGAAACCGTTCGATCCGTCCGGGCTTTGGCAAACATGGTCAGTGACGACCCGGCTTGTTCAAAGGCAACCCAAAACGCAATCACGAACAGGGAAAGCACGACAATCACGAACATCCGGTCCCAATCCTGGCGGACCAGCGGCCTTGTTCGTTCGTATTCCGCTTTTTCCCGGTCGGCTTTTTCTTCAGGCGTCATTTCGCCTTCAGAATGCTTGTTCCGATTTGGCGGCATTCCGATTCCTTTCAAATGGGAACGAAATGTCAGGAACGTGATCAGTCCGCAAATCATGCCGATTCCCGCGATGATAAATCCAAGGTGAAACCCGTATTTTTCGGCAACGGTTCCTGCAACAAAGGGGGAAAGCAATGCTCCGATATTGATTCCCATGTAAAAAAACGAGAATCCTGCATCACGTTTTTGCGGTTCGTCGGGACGGTAGAGCTGTCCGACCATCACCGAGATGCAAGGTTTGAAAAAGCCGTTGCCGAGGATCATCAAGGCAAGTCCCGCGTAAAACGTCCAAAGGGCCAGGGAGTCGGTGTCCATCGTAATATTGGTGCCGATACCAACCCGAACAAATTCGGTGGCCGCAAGACAAAACTCACCAAGCGCCATAAGCGTTCCACCGATCAGGACACAACGGAACTGCCCGAGATAACGGTCTGCAAGCCAGCCGCCAAGAATCGGAATGAAATAGACCAAACACGTGTAAATTCCGTAAAGCCGTGCTGCTCCCGCTTCGCTCCAGCCGAAACCGGGAGTTGTCTCGCTCGTTGAAACGGAAGTGAGATAAAGCACCAGAATGGCCCGCATGGCGTAAAACGCGAACCGTTCCCACATTTCGGTGGTGCAGAGCACCCAAATTCCCGACGGATGTCCTTTTCTCGTTGTTTTTTGGGAAATATTACTCACAAGTCCGAACTCCTTTTAAGGTTATGTGTTGAATGAGATTATGTGTTGAAGTTGAAGGTCAAAGGCAAGAGGTAGAGGAGGTTAAGAGGTCAAAAGTAAGAGGGGGAAGAGAAAAGATGGCAAAAAAGTAAAAAGGTGGCTTCAAGGCCACCTTTTTTTTGTACAATTTATTGGCTTTTCAGCTCTTCGGCAAAAGCCGCGGGAGAAAGCGGTTGACCGATGGACTCGATCACGAATTCCGACCATGGAAGGAGATGTCCCGGACGAAAAACACGATTCATGAAAAAATCGCGATACTCCTCGCTTCCGGGAACGGTGTTGACGATAATCCGGCGGATCATGGCCGCGTAAAGTTCGCCAAGCATGTAATTGTGATAATAGACCGGGGCAATCGTAAAATGCGGTTTCGAGGCCCAATCCGCGGCATTACGCCCTTCGGGACGTCTGAGCAACTGGTATTTTTCAACCATGTCCCACCAAAGCGTGTTCAGGTCCTGATCCGGGTCTTCGTAAAGAGCTTTTTCGAAATGGAGCATCACGAGAACCCAACGGCTGAAGGTCAACTGGTCGCGACGTCGTTGTTTTTTGAGGAGTTCGGCGACGGCATTCGCTTTTTCCGGATCGACGCCGAGATATTTGACCATCCAGTCCGGGGAATAGGTGAGTGCCCCGAAATACATGGCGACACCTTCTGTCGTGAAAATATGTGCCGGCTCACGAAGATTATACGGCAAATTACGGTCGATGTGCAGGTCGTAAATGGCATGTCCGAGTTCGTGGAGTTGGGTGTCCATCCATTGGGCGTTCGGTTTCAGATTGCAGAGAATCCGGACGTCGCCCGAATTGTCGATGCTGGTACAGAAAGCGTGTTGGTTTTTCTTGGGCCGTTCGTAAAGGTCGCTTTTTTCGAGGATCGAATCCACCGGAATCCCGATATCCTGGAAGAATTTCCGGGAAATTTCAGCGATGTCTTGTTCGGTTTTTCCGGCGTAGAATCTGCTGAAGTCAATTTCCCGCGATTTTGGCGGTTCCTGAAAGAAGGGGTTGTCATAGTGCCAAGGCATGACCTCTTCCGGCGTGATTCCGAACCTTGCCGCTTGTTCGGCGTCCATTTCCGCCTTGACTTCCGCAAAAATCGGAGCGGTGAGTTGGTCGAGTTCCGCGAAAATCTTCATGATTTGCTCAGGATGGTGTTCCTGAAAGATGATTTCCATTTCCCAAAAGTTGCTGAATCCGAGTTCCCGGGCGACTTTGTTCCGGAGCTTGGCCAATTCGATGAGTTTTGCTCCGACCTGGTCGCCAACCTGTTTGAGAGCCTCCCAAATGGCCTGACGTTTGGCCGAATCGGTCTCTTTTTCGAGCATTCGGAGGAGGTCATTGTTGCTGAATTCCTGATTATTGAGTTTTGCCCGATAATTCTGGAAAATCATCTCGATTTCCGTCGAGAGATCGACCATTTGCTTGAGAAGCTCCGGTGAAATCTGACTCGATTTGAAAGCAATGTCCATGACATCGGCGCAACGATTTTCGATATTGGTCATTCCACCGGCGTCTTGCCGCAAAGTGAGAAACTGCTGATAACGTTCTTTGTCGCTCAGATAGGTCTTGATTTTCAGACTCGCCTCCGCAGCATGGTCGAAATCCGCCTGTTCCCCGGTCACGGCGGCGTCCCATGAGGCCAAATTAGCTTCGATCGCCATTTTTTGCGTTTCGGCAAGATAATCGTCCATGAACTGTTTGAATTTCATTTTATGCTCGTTTTGCTCCGGAGGTTGCATGACAGATAAAAGGAACTGGGCTCCAACGGTTTCAACTGAGATCATCACACAAAAAGCGGAAAACACCAGCGGAACGATCAATCGCTTCATCATAACATCCCTTTTCAATTTCTGGAGAATGCCTATTCACTCTTTTCACCAACAAGGATATTATACAGAATCATTTCGTCAATGAAAAGAGAATTCCGAAATTAAGTACTGTAGCCGGTATGGGCAGTGGCCTTCGGCCTCGCGCAAACGCCCTGCGATGCAGGGCTTTCCGTGTCCAGATTCGGGGATTTTAACCGGCTTGAGTATAATAACATAAACCAACAGCAGGGCCGTAAAATTTATCGTCCCCGCTTCATTTTTTGACGTTATTTATAGGCCGACACGGACAATTGACGTGTTCAGTGAGTTACCGGACAACAACAACCCCCGGAACGCCTTCCGGGAGTTGTTTACGGAAAAATCCGCCAAAATCCGTCGATGATTTTTTTACGTTTTCAAATTCTGATGGTCTTTACCGGTTCAAATCCTGATGTCAAATCTTGATATCTTTGCCGGGAATCGCGTAGGGGTAGTATCCCTTGGCGTCGGGAAGGATGGAAGGGACGGTTTGGTCATTGATCGCGTCAATTCCACCGGGGAGAAGCTCAAGATTGGAGTTGACGATCTCGTCCCAGGTGACGATTTGCCCGGAATTGATCGCTGCCCGCGAGAGCATCGACGCAAACTGGGCCTGGGCGGCACGGTGACCTTCATTATAAGGTTTGTCATTGACAATGGCGTCGAAGAATAGGTCGTGTTCCACCTGATAGGGGTTCGGTTCCTCGCCTTCAAAGGACCAGGTGATGTTTTCCGGGACCATTTGCTGGTTTTTGTAAAGTCGTGTTTTGGCTTTACTGAGGTTGTCCATGAGGACGCCGGAACCTTTGGTTCCCTGGACGAAATCACTGTACCGGTCGAAGCAGTGGTCGACGTAACGTCCATGCGAGGTGAGAATTGCGCCGTCGGGAAACGTGAATTCGGTGTAGTAATTGTCGTAAGCGGTTCCTCCGACTTCCGGGGTGGAACGTCCTCCCATTCCGATGGCGGAAACCGGCCACATTCCTTTGGCCCAACACGCGACGTCAAAATTATGGATGCAGTAATCGATGAAAACGCTTCCCCCGGCCCAATCGAAGTAGTGGAAACAGCGAATCTGGTATTCGAGTTCGCTCATGTTCGGACGTTCCAGTCTCGGCGGAATCCGATAGGGGAGGTGCATCCGATAACCCCGTAAAAGCACAACATCACCGATGGCGCCGTCGTGGATTTTCTTGATGACGTCTTCGCGTGCCTTGCAGTGTCGCCACATCAGGCCGCAGGCGATTTTCACGTTTTTTTCGTCGGCGAGTTTTGCCGCCGCCTGGATTCTCCGTGTTCCGGGAGAGTCGGTGGCAAACGGTTTTTCCATGAACACGTGGACCCCCTTCTGGACGGCGTATTCCACGTGAGGCGGACGAAAACCGGGAGGAGTGGCCAAAAGAACGACATCACCGGGACGCAATTGGTCGATTGCGTTCTTGTAACTTTGAAGTCCGACAAAACGACGATCTTCCGGAACGTCGATTTTGTCCGGCATGGCGTCCTTAAGAAGCTGATAACAACCGTCAAGCCGATCAGGAAAAGCGTCCGCCATGGCGACCAATTTTGTCGGAGCACTTGTGCTCAGGGCGTTGATGGCCGCTCCGCCGCCGCGTCCTCCGCAACCGACGAGGGCGATACGAATGGTATCGTTGCCCGCGGCATGAACCTGTAAACGGGAACTTGCCACGAGAGCTCCGGCGAGCAATCCCGTGGATTTCAAAAAGTGACGGCGTGATGTTCCGGTTTTCATGGATTTTTCTCCCCTTGGTAATGCGAAAATTGACAAAATAAACGATACAGTCTAAACACGACGATTGATTGGATACCCCCACCATCATACCAAGGGAAGAGTGACAATGCAATAAGTGTGGCGTTTGCGTTCACGACACAAAAAAACGATTGATCTTTTCCCTAAATTCACTTGGAAATGAACAGTAAGAAAAAGACCAATCGTTTTTTATCCGGTTGGGTACTCGTCCGTCCAACACGCTAAAACGTGGTGCCGGGGCGATAGGAGTCGGAGGTATTCGGCGTGAAGTTGTTGAAGCCGGGATTGTACGGAGGAGCAGGTTGCATCATTTCCGGAGTTGTTTCAGGATACATGGTCGTCGGAACGACTGTCGTGGGATAGCTTGTTGCCGGAACATTGGAATCCGGGACACTTGAAGCCGGAACATTGACGGCCGGAATTGTCGTGGTGGTCGTGTTCGGATAATTCCCTGTTGCGGGGTACGTCCCGGGCGAAAATGTTTGGGGGGTGACGGATGAAGCCGGATAATCCGTGACTGCCGGATAAGCCGGGACGGACGTCGGCGTCGGCACGGTGGAAACCATCCCGTTATTGGGAACACTATTAGCCGGATAGGCCGTCGGAGAATAATTCAGTGCGTTCGGGTCATAATACGGCGATTGTGGATACGTTGTCGGCGCGGTTGTCGTGGTGGCGGCGTAACCGGGAGCAACCGGGGCACTGCCGTATTGTTGCTGTTGAGGAGACGTGAATTGTTGCTGAGGCGTTGTCGTGGCAAAACCCTGTGAATTGTAATTTTGAGCCGGTACTCCCGAATTCATCGTGTTCGGGTCAAACGTTGTCGGTGCTTGACTCCATGATTGGTCCGGTGTTCCTGTTCGTGCAATCATGTTCGGTGTTTGCGTGTTCGGTGCTTGTGCAATTGCACTGGGGGTCATCGAAACAGTGCCTGCACCGGGATTTTGACTTGGATTTTGCGTTGCAGGAGCGATTGATGATACTTCGGGTCGCGAGGCGTAAAGATTTTCTTGTGTCCCGATCGATTTTTTATCCATCGACTCAAGATTCATCGTGTCATTGGATTTGGACGTCGAGCGTGCAATGGCCCGATTGCGGGAATCGGTACTGTAACCATCGGTTGGCGGCATAATGGTTGGTGACTCCAATGCACTTGGAGCAGCACTGTTGTCGACGATGTTTCGCGGAGGTCTGGAAATGGGTTCAGCCTCAATTTCATTGAATGCGTTTTCATCCAGATCACGATTTCTGTCCGATTTTTTGAAAGGATTGTAGAACTGCCATGCAGATGGCGAGTAAAATGGTCCGTTAAGACGGCAGCCAACCATGCCGGACAGGATGACCAGACCGACAATCAGGATTGAAATGCGAGTGACTGAATATTTCATAACGTTCTTCCTTAAACAGGGCGGATCAAATATCACTGCCCGAGGGATCCTTCCCCTAATTGATGAACCAAATTAACTGTTGTGAGAAACTGGCAAAATCAAAAATATCGATTTATTCACTTTTATCGGTGCGATATTCGAGGTCAAACAACATCTTTATCAAAAATCCAACATTTTTTAAGAAATAATCATTTTTTCTTCAGTTTGGGTCACAAAAGATGTAATAAGTTCCAGATATATGCAAGTTAAATGAAAAAGAAACTGTTTTCAAATTCAAAGCAATAAATCATGATTCCGAAGATAAGGATTATGGCAATTCCTCAAATATTGATCAAGACCAGTTTTGGAAGAGAGCCTGGAGCAAGCCGGGAAACACCGTTCCTTCATTCTGTAGTGCAAAAATCAGAGACGTCGTACAGAAGTTGTTGACAGGTAATGATTTTCAATGATTTTCGGAAAAAATGCCTAGTGTGCCGACAAAACGTCGGGGAGAGAGTGGTGAAATTCGCTCGGCAATCAATTCCCGAATCATGGTCACGATCTTGGAGGTGTATCCGACGGTTTCCGTTCGCAAATACCGAACTCCCAAGGAGTCGCAACGGGTCGCGAATTCATGGTCGAGATCGTAAAGCAACTCAATATTTTCCAGCATGAATCCGATCGGGCACACAATCACCGTTTTTTTATCATTTGTCGCAAAATCCATGATGTCCGGCCCAATCCAGGAGTCTTTTGCCCCGCCACCACGACTCTGGTACGCCAATTCCCAGGAGAAACCCGGTCCAAGCGTCCGGATGACCAAACCGGCCGTCTCCTCCAATTGATTGCGGTAGACACGGTCCTTGTCGCCGACAAACGGCACGCTGTGCGCGGTAAAAAGAATTCCGATCGTCTCCCGGTCCGGAAGTTTGCTCAAAATCTGATCCCGTTCGTTTGATGGCGGTTGATTTTCCCAGTCGATCAAATGGGCCAACGTTTCCACAATCCGGTCCGCAACCGCTTCGACAAACAAGGGATGATTGAAAAAGAGTCGTGTGACTTCCATGTCAAGATCATCGCGTCCGGTTTTCCGAACGGCATTTTTCAGGCTCTCGGTGTATTTGCAGAACATCTGCGGGGACGCAAACGGCACGGTGCAAAAGACAATCACGTTTTGAATCCCCTCAGCGACCATCGCCGTGATGGTTTCCTCCAACATCGGGTGCCAGTAAAGGTTTCCCCAATAGATCGGAAGCATGTTGATCTGTTCCCCAAGAGAAGACTGTTCCGCAAAGGAAGACGACGACTTATATTTTCCCGATTCGTAGGATTTTTGCAGAAGAGCGGCGATCAGTCTGCGGGTTTCCTCGTTCACCGGACTGATTCCGTCAAAAAGATAATACTTTTGGGCGGCTTGTTCGATGCGTTCACGGGGGACATTTTTGCCATTCTTGCCGTTTTTACCGACGAGAATATTCTCAATGAACGGGATCACGTCTTCCCGTTGTTCCGGTCCCCCGTAAGAAATGACCAACAACGCGCAATTCTGCGGATTCATCGTCCTGTTCTTGAGTGTGAGAGCAAAAAACTTTCCTTATCGTCTTCGGCCACGTCCGTTGGACCGACTGCGGTTGACACGGTTTGGCTGACGTTCCATATTGGTATCAATGATGGCACCGATAGCTTCATCCCAACTCGGAATCTTCTTGTGAATCTGGCTGAAATCAGGGAGCGGAACCGATTCTGTTTTTTTGGAATCCTTGCTTCCGGATTTTTGAGATTTCGGACTTTCGCGGTCCTCGCGAACAGCATGTCTTCTGCCGCGACGTGGTATTTCGGCGGGAATGTCATCTTCCATGATGTCATGATCCCAAGCGGACACCGGAAACGGTTCGATCGGAGCAGATGCCGTTGTTTCTTCGATTTCGTGGCGGTTGTGCCTGCTTTGTCTCCTGTCACGACGTCCCGGTGATTCCGGCAAAACTTCCCTTTCACGGGTTTTATAGCGGGAATCCGCTTGAAAACCATAGTCGTCCTGTTTCGGTTCTTCCAAACGTAAATTCTTCTTTTCCCGGCCGTCTCTGTAATCATCCCGACCATCTCTGTGATCGTCACGACGGCTGCGTTGCGATTGTCTTTCCATTCTTCCGACAGGTTCTCTTCCGACAGGTTCGGAGGAAGCTGTTCCAGACTGTCGGGGTTTTTTGTCCTGATATTCCCGGGGATACTCTTCGCGTTCACGAGAACGTTCATCATGAGAATGTTCATGGGAACGTTGCTGACGTCCGCGACGAGAGGTGCCGGACGAAAATGCGACCGGAGAAACGGTGGGAGAAGTATCAGCGGCAAATTCTGATTTAACCGTGGATTCCGATTTCATCGTTGATTCCAACGTTTTAATGACCTTCGGAGTTGCACCGGTGGACGATGTCGGCTCTTTGGATGCCGGCTCTTTGAGTGATACTTTGCGAGGTTCCCAAAGAACCGAGGGAAGTTCGTCGTTCAAAGGAGGAAAAACGGCGTCTTGAACAACTTCCCGGACTGTTTCCGCTACGGAAATTTCAAAATTTTCACCCCCTCCCTCATCTTCTCTATTTTCACTATCCTTGCTATCTTCTCTGCCTTTATCTTCCGATTTCGATTCGGCTGACCTGCGCCGTGATGGTTTCGAAGCAGCTTCAGCGACGATTTCCGGGGCAATCGGTGCCGAGAGAAGCCCCAACTGTGACGCAAGCGTTGACCAGGCGTCTTGTTTTTTTGTTGGAAATTTCATTTTTTTGGAAGGGGAAGGAGGTGTAACAGGTGATTCGGGAACATTTTCCGCCGTTTCATCAGCAGAAGGTAAATTTTCGTTCGAGGAATCTCCCGGATTCTCTTCCGGATTCAATGCCATGGAAAGGTCTTCCCAATGGTCACGCTTTTTACGTTTGTTTTCCTGAGACATGATAAATAATCGTTTGATAATTTTGATAGGTTGACTGATAAAATTTTGTGTTGAGGCAGTTGCTGTCGTTTCGTGTAGAAAATCTGGTGCAGAAAATCTAAAAGCCTATTTGCGGGACACCATTTAAGTCCAATGAAGTCCAAGTCGTTATTAAATCCGAGTCGTTACATTTCACTATGATTCATTTGGACTGTGAGTATATAGCTTTTCGGGGAAAATGGAAAGAGCAACCCCGGAAAAGTCATGCAAGAATCCTGTATTTTACAAACAGGAATCCTGCATTTACAAAGATTATGGAATCCGATATACTGACACCCCCGTCTGCCACCACAAACGAAGCTCTCGAAAAAAGTTACGCTGTAAAATATGAGTAAAAAATCCCCAAAGCCAGAAAATCAGGCACAAAATTCATCGGAAAATCGTCCCTCGAAAAAAGCGGAAAACGGTGTCTCTGAAAAATCAACGGTCCTCCGCTATTCCGTACCAAAACAAGGTTTTTTACTTTTTTTCGCAGAAGTTTTTTTCATTTTTGGTGTTTTTTTCATTTTTGGTGCCTGGCCGGTTCCGGATGAAAACGAACCGAACTACATCGCGAAAGCGATTCACTTTTGGAATCCGGAGTGGCTGGCCAATGACCCGTTTTTACAGAGTCATGACACGCATTGGCTGTTTTACGTCTGTTTCGGATGGCTTTCGCAATTTTTTTCGCCGACGGCAATGGCCTGGACCGGACGTCTGGTCCTTTGGGGATTCCTTGCATTCGGATGGCAGCGATTGAGCTGGGCACTCCTTTCGGTTCCCTGGTATTCGGTTGTTTCCGCGGTGACTTTTACCTATTTGACAATCTACTATCAAATGGCCGGAGAATGGGTCATCGGTGGGGTCGAAGGGAAGGTCTTCGCTTATGTATTCGTTTTCTTCGGTCTGAACATGCTTGTCCGGAATCGCTGGAATTGGATGTGGATTTTTTTCGGACTGGCTGCCGGTTTCCATGTTCTTGTCGGCGGCTGGTCGGTGGTTGCCGGGGTTGTTGCCTGGGTTCTTCAGAAACGAGCCGACAAATGCAGTCTTGTTCGGATGATTCCGGGGCTTCTTCTCGGGGCAGGACTTTCGTTGTTTGGCTTGATTCCCGCCTTGACGATCATGCTGGATTCCAATGTTCCGAAGGAAATCGTCGCAAAAGCCCATGAAATCGCCGTTTATGAACGATTGGGACACCATTTGAACCCCCTGACGTTTCCTTGGCCGATGATTGCCCGGATGTTGATTCTGGTCATGATTTGGCTTTTCTGCTCCTCGCTGCACTGGAAACGCGGAACTCCGGGGAACCGATTGGTTGGTTATGTGGCGGGAACCATTGTGATTTCTGCGGCAGGATTTGCAATCGCTTATGGTTTTCAGTCCAATCGCCAGATTTCTGCCGATTTGCTTCAGTTTTATTGGTTCCGGACGACCGATTTTGCGATTCCGATGGGGGTGGCGTTGTGTGCGGCAACGATTTTTTACAAGGCAGGGCGACGTTTTTTCCAGGAAAAATGGACCGGCGACACCATTTCTGTCGGCACATATATCGGACACCTCTCGTTTTGGGTGATTTTTCTTGCCGTGCTTGCATATTGGGGGTTTTCCGAGGTTCCGTCGATTGCCCGGTTGTACTTGCCGGGAAGTCGTGACCTGACACTTTCCTGGGGTGTTGTGTTGCTTGTCGGCATGTTGATCATTGCGCGAAACGCCCGAAAGCCGGGGGAAGGGGCGACGCGTCAAAAGCGGATTGTCGCGACACTGTTTTTTGCTTCACTTTTGCTTTATTCCGGATCAATGCCGGCTCTTTTGAGTTTCGCCCGGCAACGCGTCATTCCGGTGGTGCCGCGGACGGGGACACCGGCAAGGTTTTATGCGCCTTGGCGTCAGATGTGTGAGTGGGTCGCGGATGAAAACAATACTCCGAAAGACGCAAAATTTCTGATTCCCCGGGGAAGCGAGTCGTTCAAATGGTATGCCAACCGGAGTGATGTCGGAGTTTGGAAGGAAATGCCGCAAGACGCCGCTTCACTCGTGAAATGGTTTGAAACAATGCACGACTGTTTTGCGAAAAAAGATGTTCCGGACAACGAAAAATGGAACTCCGGCCTCGCCTCGGTGCTGAGTGAAAAGAGTCCCGAAGAAGTCTATGCGTTGCAACAAAAGTATCAATTCGATTACATTATTACGGAAGGCTGGCCATTGCTTTCCTTTCCTTTCGAGGTGGTTTATCAGACAAGCGACAACCCCATGGACCGGAGATATATCCTTTACAGGATTGTTCAGTAGCCGTCATTATATAAAATACAAATGAAAGAATGAATTACAGAACGAAAAACGTTCCGTAAGTCATTCCGTGTTCACGGGTTCCGATTTTTTTGTCGCGAAGTGTCAAATGATTGCGTTTTAGAGCATAAACTGATACAATTGTTGTATTATCATTAGGTCGTCGCCGCATTTTAACCATTTAATGAGGGCAATTTTTCATGAAAGATAAAAACCAAATCAGCCGGAGGGGGTTTCTCGGAGCGACCGGTTCGCTTTTTGCACTTCCTCTTTTTCTTCAGGGACACGTCCTGGGACGTGACGGAAACACTTCACCGAACAACAAGTTGCATGTCGTAACGATCGGAATCGGCAACCGGGGGAATGATCTCCTGCATGGATTTGCCAACAATCCGCAGTGCCGGATGATCGGTGTCTGCGATTGTTATGAACTCCATGCCAATCGTGCCAAGGCGAAAGTCGACGAATGGTATCGAAGCGACGCGTGTAAAATTTTTCCAAAATACGAGGATGCGCTTGCCGAAAAGGATGTCGATCTTGTCGCGATCGGAACACCGGATCATTGGCACACCAAGATCACCATTGAGGCGTGCAAGGCCGGCAAAGACGTCTACTGTGAAAAGCCGCTGACCTACACTTTGGCCGAAGGACGCCAAATCGTTGCCGCGGCGCGAAAATACAACCGAGTTTGCAGCAGCGGCAGCCAGCGTGTCATGGAGGATTACGGTTACATGGCCCCGGTGATTCAAAGCGGTGCAATTGGCGACGTGAAAGAGGTTTATATCGGTGTCGGTGGTCCGCCGAAAACGTGTTATCTTCCGGAACAACCGATTCCCCAGGGAATGGACTGGGAACGTTGGCTCGGTCAGGCCCCGTTGGCTCCGTACAACGAAGAACGTTGCAGCGGAAACTATGGCGGCGGCTGGCGGCAGTTCGAGGAATATTGCAACGGATTCCTTGCCGACTGGGGCGCCCACAAATTCGGCGGGGCTCTTTATGCCCTTGGACTCGATAAAACCGATCCGGTCGAGATCATTCCCCCGAACGGAAAAGACGTGAAATACATGACGCTTGTTTATGCCAACGGGATCAAATTTTATCACGCTCAGGATCATGACATTACGTTTGTCGGCACAAAACGGAAATATCGCCACGATGCCGACCGTGATCTCAAGCCGCTCAAGGCCGTTGACGTCCGCCGTTACAGCGGGGGCACGGGCAATATCATAGACGATTTCCTCTATTGCGTGAAGAACCGGATTCGTCCCTTCCAGGATGTGGAATACGGTGCTCACACGGCAACATTCTGTCAACTCGCTCATATCGGTTACAAACTGAATCGTCCGCTCAAATGGGATCAGGCCAATACGCGGTTCGTCGACGACGAACAGGCCAACCGTTTTGTCTCTCACGCCGCCCGTTCGCCTTACACGTTTTCCGTGGATTGATCGGAAATCGTTGTTGACGATTGAGTATTGTGTTGGTGTTGTTAATGAGCGGATATTGTCATGCAAAAACGATTAAAAAACGAAGGATAATAAAATATGAAATCTCGAATACTGACTTTATTGTTTGTCTTGTTGATGTTTTTGAGCGCCGGTGCTGTTTTTTCGCAAAATTTGGCGGAACTGATCCCTGATATGGCGTCGGATGACCTTAATAATCGCGCCGATGCCCAGCAGCAATGGCAGAAAATCTGTTTTGAGGCCGGCGCTCCCGGTCAGGAGGCCAAACGGACCGACGTCAACAAGCAGATGTGCGAACAGCTTGAAAAAGACCTTCCCGTGGTGACGAAAGTCTGGTTGCTTCACGAAATGCAATGGACCGGCAAGGCCGACGTTGTGCCGACGCTTGCCAAATTGCTCGACGATCCGGAACGGCGCATTCGTGAGGAAGCGGCTCGGGCACTTGCAAAAAATCCGTCCGGGGAAGCCTTGGAAGCCCTGAAAAACACGAAAACCGTTGATAAAACGATCGAAGACGCGATTGCCTCACGAACCGTCGACCTGACCGTGGGAGTCGAGTCCGAGTTTCCGCAGAATATTCCCTATGTGAGTGACGCCGAACTCAAAAAATTGCTGGAAAATTACGCAAAACTTTCCGACCTCGAAAAATCACGGGTTCTGGTCGGACTCACGGTTCGCAAAGCCTATGATTATAAGCCGTTGGTCTTGGACGCGATCAAGAGCGACGACGAATTTCTCAGGAAAAACGGCATTCTCGCATTGGCCCAACTGGGAACTGCGGACGATGTTCCGCTGATGCTTGATTTGCTCTTCGGTAGGGGCGAACGGGTGCTGATGACCGAGATCATGTCGAATGTTGCTGCCGATCATTTTGATGAGGCATTGGTGAAATCGCTTCGCGCCGAAAAAGACGCCGATCGTTATTTAACCATTGCAAGCGTGCTCGCCAGGCGACAGATCAAAGCGATTGTTCCGGACCTCGTTGCCGCGATCAAGACGCAAGACGCTGCGAACCGGCTTCCGCTCTTTGGCGTGCTTGAGCAGTTGTCCGACAAAGATAATGTCGGTGATCTGGTCGATATTGTGCTTCTTTTCCCTGCTGGCGGCGAACGGGATGACGCGGAACGGGTGATCGTCCGGCTTTGCAAAGGGGACGCCGAACCGGTTCTGGAAAAAATCACCGATGCCAATAAAGCGGGCATTCTCCCGCTTTTGGGACGTATCGGCGGTGACAAGGCTCAGGAAATCGTCAATGCCGAGATGAAATCCCAGAATAATGCGACACGTAACGCAGCATTTCGGGCTCTTTGCAACTGGCCGAACGCCAAAGTCGCCGATCAGCTTCTCGGAGTCGTCGAAGGGACGCAAATTCCGAATTCCATGAAGGTTCCGGCACTCCGCGCCTTTGTCCGGGTGATCTCCCTTCCTGATGGTCAGATTGGAATCGATATTTCCACCGGAGACAAACTTGAAAAACTCAAGAAAGCGATGTCGCTGGCCACCCGGATTGAAGAAAAACGGTACATTATCGATCGGGCCTCGGCCGTCCGGGATGTCGAGACGGTCAAGTATGTCCTCGGATTCATCGACGACGACAACCTTGCCCAGGTTGCTTGTCGCACCATTGAAGAACTGGCGCATCACGACTATTTACGCCGCCAGAACAAGGATGTTTTTGTTCCGGCGCTTGAAAAAGTCGTTGAAACCACCAAAGATAACGGCGTCAGGGACCGTGCCAAATGGTACCTGGAACATTGAAGATAACCTTTCACCTCTAACCTTAACCTTTTTTTCTATGCCTGATTGCCTTGCTCTTGGAATTTTGTTTGCCGATGTCGGCTGTTGGCCCATTGATCACCTTCCGTTTGCCGGAGAACTTGTTCCGACAAAACATGTGCAACTGAGTCTTGGCGGATGTGCCTCGAATGTCGCTTTGGACCTTGCGAAAATTGGTCTTGATGTCGGACTTTCCGGCTGTATCGGTGACGATGCGTTCAGCGATTACATTCAGAAGTCGCTTTCCGTTCCCCGGATTGATACTTCCCGGCTCAAGCGGATTTCCGACATGGGGCCGGGCTGTTCGCTGATCATCAATGTCCAGGGTGAGGACCGCCGTTTCATCAGTACCACCGGTGCCAATGGGGAGTATGAGGCCAATGATATTCCTGAAGAGTGGCTTCGTTCGGCCAAGGTTCTTTATCTTGGCGGTTATCTGATGATGCCGAAACTCGAATCCCCAAAAACGGCGGAGTTGTTTCAAAAGGCGCAAAGTTACGGTTGCAAAACGATGCTCGACGTCGTGCTTTACGGGGACCGTCCTTATTGGGACGCAGTCAAACCATTGTTGCCGTTTGTCGACGTGTTTGTCCCCAACGAATGGGAAGCCCAAAAACTGACCGGCCTGAACGCCCCGATTGCTCAGGCGGAGATGTTTCTTGAGAACGGGGTCAAAGCCGCCGTTATTACTTGCGGTGAACAAGGAACCTATTATATTTCCCAAACGGAACGATTCCACAGCGGAATCTTTCCGACGACTTTTGTCGGCGGGACAGGTTCGGGAGACGCCTTTGCCGCCGGGTTCATGGCCGGAATCTGTCAAGGGGTTTCCGCCCGGGATTGCGTTTGCTGGGGAAGCGCCCTCGGGGCAAGTTGTGTCCGGGATGTCAGCGCGACGGAAAGCGTCTTTAACCGTCAGGAAATGGAAGAATTTCTCGCGGCCCATGAACTGAAAATCGAAAATTTGTAACGGATTAGCCTGTAATCTCAATCGCCTCAATAATTGTGGAGTAAAGTGGAGTAAATACGTCATGCAGCGGCTCATCGTCATTGGTTTATTCGTTGTCGGCTTTGTCGTTTTTGGTTTTCAGCCTCCGGTTTTTTCGCAGGAAACGCAACTTCCTGATGCCTGGCTCAAGGAATGGAACAATCCGTCACCGGAATTACGACCTCTCCAGATTGTTCACGGGTATTACAATGAGGATGTCGCGTATTACAGGGATTTGTGCGGCCTTGGTGGTGTGGTCTGCAATTTTGGCCCGAAAGGCTATCTCCGGGACGAGGCCGAATGGAAACGGTTTGTTGATTTCGTCCGTCGCGCCCGGGAAGCCGGACTTCGTATTTGGATTTACGATGAAGACGGCTACCCCAGTCCGATGGCCGGCGGGATTGTGCTTGACGGTCATCCGGAACTCGAATCGATGGCTCTTGTTTATGATCCGACGCAAAAGGACTCGTTTGCGGTCAGGCCGGCTTATGAGTTTACCCATGCCTCGAACAATTATGCCGCGGCAAGACGATACCCCAATCCTTTGCATCCGGTTGCGACGCAACGGTTTCTTGAGGTGACCCATGACGCCTATCGTAAACATTTGGGCGACGAACTTTTTGGTCAGGTCGAGGCGTTTTTCACGGATGAACCGTCACTCAACGCGGTCAACATCGGTCAGATTCCTGAAGAATCCCGTAAAAATGTTCGTGTTGACGACCCGCTTGATCCGAATCTCAAGCCGCTTCCGATGGTCCCCTGGTGCGACGATCTTCCGGAATTGTATCGTGAACGTTATGACGAAGACCTTATGTCCCAGCGAAAAAGCCTGTTTACCGGGAGTTCCGAACAGGATAAAAAAGTCCGTAAACAGTTCTGGTCGCTCATCGCCGAACTGAACGCCGACCGATTTTATGGGGCCATTGAAAAATGGTGCCACGACGCCGGAGCAAGCTGGCCGACATTTGACAAAATCAACGCGCCGTTGAAACTGGCTTCCTCGGGACACTCTTTACATGAAGAACTCCTCCTCGGACATGTTCCCCTGGATGGTAATAAACTGACCATCCTTTCCCGGATGGACGTTCCCGGTCTGGATGAACTGAACAGCGATCCGCGGTGTTGTTTCTGGGGTGGTTGGAAAGCGGCGGCGTTTCCCTGTTCGGCGGCAATTCTTGGAAACAAACGGCTCGTGATGACCGAAATCAGCGATTTCAGCCAAATCATGTCCGGGGAAAAACCGGCCAGTCTTTCGATGATGGAAGCGGCTTGCGCCTGGCAAGCGGCCTGGGGAGTGACCGAATTCACGCTTTATTACGGAATCCGTGAACGTGAAGGCAACCGACTGGATACAGTGAATGGTGATGTTCATGAATTTCTTCGTAACCGCAACATTGCCGATGGTCCTTTGGCCGAGCGAACTCACAAGGCGTTTTGCGGATTTATCGGGCGAATGAACAGTATTCTCCGCGAGGCGATTCCTGTCCGACCGGTCCTTCTCTATTATCCGATAGACGATCTTCAGGAAGAGTATCTTCCCATGGCCGAGCCTCTCCGTTTGGAAGGACAGACACCGAAAATGAAGAGCATCATCGAATCCTTCGACCGTTTGGGGCAACTTCTGACGGGAAATCAGATTCCCTTTGTCCTCGCTGACGACCGTCTTTTGGAAACGGTTGTCGGCGATTCCGCTTATCACACACTCCTGATTCCCCGGGAGACGAAATTGTCGGCAAGTACGGAAAAACTGTTGGAACAGTTCACGGCCCGCGGCGGAAAGGTCTTAAAGGATCAGAAATCGCAACCGATCGACGCGGCAACATTGAAACATGAGATTGTCACGAATCATTCGATGCCGAACATCCAGCCGACTAACGATTTTGTCACCTTGGGGTCTTTCACCCGTGAAAACCGCCGGATTCATCTCCTCGTAAACGGAAACGACAAGGAATATTCCGGAGTTTTTCATCTTCCCCAAGGAACATGGACGATTCTTGACCCCTCGACCGGCAAAATCACGCAATCGTCATCGGAAAATGCCCTTCCGCTAAAATTGACACCGCATCAGACACTCCTTTTTATGGAATCCTTGTAAAAGCGCCGTTTTTTCTGATTTTTTTGAAAAAGTTTCCATCTTCGTGGATTTGTCGGCTACAATTCAGGAAGCAGGCTGTAGGCTGTAAACTTTAGTAGGCTTTAGGCTGTAGACTTAGGTTTTATAGGTTGTTCCCACATTATAATAGAACCTACAGTCTAAAGCCTACTAAAGTTTACAGCCTAAAAGTCTAAAACCTATTTGTAGAGCCGTCAGCACCATGTCGAGACACCGATTGTTTATTCTGTTGGTTTTGATTCTTTCGGGAACAGGAGCTTCTGTCGCGGCGGACCCTTTTCTGAAAGTCGTCAATCAAACGGCGGAAGATTATCGAACAAAAGCCGAATCGCTGGCGCAATGGTGCGAGAAAAACGGTCTCATGGAGGAGGCTCGGACAACCCGGAATCAGCTCCTTCCTTCGGCAGTGGACAAAATCTACTTTCCGACGTTTCCCAAAAGCATCGTTTCCACAAATCCTCCCGAAAACGCTTCGGAGCTTGTCAAAAAATGGACCGCCGACTGGTGGAAAATCCGCAAGGATTATGCTAAAAAACTCCAGGAGATGCTCGGAAAGGCTGTCCGGCAGAATCGCGGTGTCCTGGCCATGCAAATGACGTTGGCCGCGCTCCACGCCGACCCAAACAACGAAACGCTTCGTAATATTGTCGGCCTGAAAAACCATAAAAATCAGTGGCGGACCGTTTGGGAAATCCGCAAACTCAAACAGGGGTACGTCAATCACGAGACGTTTGGCTGGATTCTCGAAAAGCATGTTTCCCGCTATGAAAACGGAGAACGGTTTTACCAGGGAAAGTGGATCACGGCAGTTCGGGAACAGGAAATTCGCTCGGATTTGAAAGTCGGCTGGAAGATCGAGTCGGAACACTATACGATTGTGACAAATCACAGTCTTGAGGCAGGCGTGCAGCTTTCCCGCGACTTGGAGGATTTTTATCGAGCCTGGAGACAGCTTTTTATCCGGTTTTACGCCTCATCGGATGAGTTTTCCGCCATTTTTCAGGGTCATCCTTCGGAGAAAACGCCCCATCTTAAAGTCGTTTACTATCGAAATCAGGACGATTACATCAAGGACAACGGCGATGATCCGCAAATTGAGATGACCGGAGGATTCTTCGATCTCGAAAAAGAGTGCTGCTTTTTCTTCAAATCGGACAATATCGAAGTCCAAAGAACAGTCTATCACGAAGCGACGCATCAGTTGTTCACATGTAGTCTGAATCAACCGGCTTTATCTTCCGGAAAATGGAATTTCTGGGTCACCGAGGCCATTGCGGTTTACATGGAAAGCTACCACAAGGAAAACGGATACTACGTTCTCGGAGGAAACGATCAGGAACGCTTGAAAATGGCGGTTTATCGTGCCTTTGAAACGGAGTTTTACGTTCCGTTTGAGAATCTGGTGCAATTGGACATCGTGAAATTCCAGCGTTTTCCAAGATTGGGAATCGGTTTGCCGGAAGACTGGACGCTTTCGATGCTCTACTCGCAAGTTGGCGGCATGGGACATTTTTTCATGCACGCCGCAGAGGGAAAATATCGCGAAGTCCTTGTCGAATATCTTAGGGATGTTTACATGGGATACGATACGTCCGACACCCTGTTTGAGCTTGCTCAGACCTCGCCTCAAGCCCTGGACAAGGAATATGTCGAATATCTGGCAGATATCTGCAAAAAGGGAAAATAAAACTTTGTTTGAATTTGCAACTACTTATAAAATAAGTAGTTACGTAAAATCGAAAGTTTACGGGGAATATTTTTCAGGTGTCCCCTTTACACGGACAAACGGTTGGCTATACTTTGGCCTTCGTGGTTGATTTTGGTTGTCCGGCGGTTGAAAAATTTTTTCAAAGGGCCTGTTGACAACCGGGTTGGCCGGAATAAAATAGTATTCCCTCTGAAACTTACAAATGTAAGTGTAAGAGTGCTGTTTCTCAAGATGTGTTGACGGAAATTTTCCACCCCAAGTTGACACAAGTCAAGGAAACAGTAAAATGACCTCCTCTCATTTTGACTTAAGGAAATTTTCCTAACCGTCGATAAAGAGTGGATTTAAAACGATATTTGACAATCAGGTAAAGCAAGAGTGGCATCTGCATCGAAGAAATTTTTGCAATTTGCAACGATTTTCTGAGAGCGCTAGGTAGATATATGAAAGTTACTCAGCTGAATTGGAGGCCCTTTAATGGAAAACATTGGCGGGACAATTCAGCAGATAGCGGAAACTGAACTTATTTCATGTTTTACAGCAATGTGAGTGTGAGATTTGTGTGATCAAGCTATTAAGGGCGCATAGGGGATGTCTTGGTATCAGAAGGCTTTGAACGACGTGGAAGACTGCGATAAGCCTGGGGGAGCTGTCAAACAAGCGATGAGCCCGGGATTTCGGAACCGTCATTTACTGAATCCATAGGTAAATGTCGCAAACGCAGGGAACTGAAACATCTCAGTACCTGCAGGAAAAGAAAGAAAAATCGATTCCGTAAGTAGTGGCGAGCGAAAGCGGAGGAGCCCAAACCAGAAGGATTTTCCTTTTGGGGTTGTAGGGCCTCTCATATGGAAGTTACAAAACGGTATGATAGTAGAATCCGCTTGGAACGGCGGAACCACAGAGGGTAAGAGTCCCGTAAACGAAATCATGATCGTCTTCCGAGAGGTACCTGAGTAGGTCGGGTCACGTGAAACCCAGACTGAATCGACGGAGACCATTCCGTAAGGCTAAATACTCTCTGATAACCGATAGTGAAAAGTAGAGCGATCGAAAGATGAAAAGAACCCCGGTAGGGGAGGGAAAGAACCTGAAACTATGTGCCTACAAGCGGTCGGAGCACGATGATGTTCGCATCCGTGTGACGGCGTGCCTTTTGCATAATGATCCGGCGAGTTAACGTTAGCGGCCCGGTTAAGGTCTTACGGACCGAAGCCACAGGGAAACCAAGTCTGAATAGGGCGATTGTCGTTGGTGTTAGACGCGAAACCCAGTGATCTACCCATGAGCAGGTTGAAACGCGGGTTATACTGCGCGGAGGACCGAACCCACTTGGGTTGAAAACCGAGGGGATGACTTGTGGGGAGGAGTGAAAGTCTAATCAAACTGGGAGATAGCTCGTTCTCTCCGAAATAGCTTTAGGGCTAGCCTTGTGCAACTACTTGACGGGGGTAGAGATACTGAATTGGTTTGAGGGGGCTCCAACCCTACTCTGCCGAACCAAACTCCGAATACCGTTAAGACTATCACAGGAGTCAGTCCGCGGGGGATAAGCTCCGCGGTCAAAAGGGAAACAACCCAGATCATCTGCTAAGGTCCCTAAGTTTATCTCAGTCACTAAGGAAGTTTGAATGCTGAGACAGCCAGGATGTTGGCTTAGAAGCAGCCATCATTTAAAAAGTGCGTAACAGCTTACTGGTCGAGCATTTGGGCGCCGATAATGAACGGGAGTTAAGATAAACACCGAAGCAGTGGAATTAATTTTTATTAATTGGTAGGAGAGCGTTGTAGTCGAGATACGAGCGGTACCGTAAGGAGCCGTGGAGGCGACTACAAGTGATTATGCCGGAATGAGTAACGATAAGACAGGTGAGAATCCTGTCCGCCGAAAACCTAAGGTTTCCTCTGGGGAAGGTAATTCCGCCCAGGGTTAGCCGGTACCTTAGTCGAGGCCGAAAGGCGTAGACGATGGAGAGCAGGTTAATATTCCTGCGCCACCTCTGTCCTATACCAATGGAGGGACGACGTTCGAATGGTGAGGGGTCGATTAGAAATGACCCTCGCTGCAACTTAAGCTAGCTATAGTCAAATGCGTAGCGATGTGCAAGAGTTGCAGACAACACCCTGATGTGATAGTCATCTGAAGGACGTCCAAGAAAATCTTCTAGGTGGACATGTGACCGTACTAAAACTGACACAGGTAGGTGAGATGAGTATTCTAAGGCGCTCGGGAGAACACTGGTTAAGGAACTCTGCAAAATGGCCCCGTACGTTCGCAATAAGGGGTGCCAGAGTGATCTGGCCACAGTAAATTGGCAACAGCAACTGTTTATCAAAAACACAG
>Ga0123353_10000741_pt1 | contig 39609 bp, 46 predicted proteins | sample TergutLab28metaG_3_FD_92763 | JGI IMG/M metagenome (GOLD analysis project Ga0123353, IMG submission 92763) | Labiotermes labralis P3 segment gut microbial communities from Petit-Saut dam, French Guiana - Lab288 P3 | ecosystem: Host-associated > Arthropoda: Insects > Digestive system > Gut ... | reverse complement strand
TGTCTTCTGCTTCTTTCATCATCTTTTGAAGTCCGCTTATCGCATCCATCGTCTTCACCTCAAGGCTATTTTAACACATTCACCCCAAGGTTTACATAATTATTTCAAATTAGATTGACGTGGAAAAAAACATTTCCCCCCTTGACTGATTTCGGTAAGCATGGTATACTATGCCTTAGCTTACATGCGCCAATAGCTCAGCAGGATAGAGCAACTGCCTTCTAAGCAGTAGGTCCCGTGTTCGAATCGCGGTTGGCGTGCCAGTTGTTCCATAAACGAGCAAATATTACAAGAAACGGCTCGCCGCGGAAGCGGCGAGCCGTTTCTTGTTCAATCTTTGTTCAACGCTCTCGTCGCTTCGGGTTGCACCGGTCGGCATATTTCTTGTATGCCGCCCTAAAGGGTGTACCGCCCCTTTTGCTTATAGATACCTCTGCGCCATTCTTCATATAGATAGAGCAGGTGTCATATTTCGCTATATAATTGAAATTGACGCAGAAGCCGCGATGCGGTCTGAAGAAATGACTTTTGGGCAGCATTTCAATAATAGAACCTATAACATCAGAGATAATCTTATATTCTCTAGGCAGATGGATAATGCATTCCCTGCCCATAGCCTCTACATAGACGATGTCCTGTGTGTTAATAAATATGGTCGTGCCTTCGTACCGCAAGCGTATGGGGTAATCGTTGTCGTACATTTTAAAATAAGCGTCCAGCGCGTAGTATATATCAGCTTTCTTCACAGGCTTCTTAAAAAAGCGAAGTGGGCTTACTTCGAAAGATTCATAAACAAAGTCAGGATAATTTGTCATGAAGACTATCGTACTGTTCAGGTTCCTGGCCCTGAGTTTTTGAGCTGTGCTCATCCCGTCCATCCCGCCCATTTGATAGTCGAGAAAGATCATATCATATATGGTACCGGATCCCAGCAGATCTTCTCCGCTATCGTATGTGTCTACGACCATTTCGAAATGGCGGGAATTCGCGTACTGATAAGCAAAAGGCTTCAACTTGTCAAGAAGCTTCTTATCGTCATCACACATAGCTAATTTCATTTGGATAACCCTTCTTAACTAGATATTCGGTAAACCGTTTTGATAAAATGATTATAACAGAGACACAAGAGGTTTGTCAAACGAAAAATCAACATAAAATAACATAATCCCCGTTTATTATGCAAGTGTATCTGTTTGCGCACAGATATGTGAAAAACGCTTATAGTAGGCAAGGTAATACCTTTTGATATTTGATCTAAAAAGAGTTCCTCCCTCTTCTGACTGGACAATATTCGACAAAATTCCCGTTTATTCGATAAATGCGCCCGTTTATGATATAAATAGTGACAAGGCAAATAAACTGTTATATATTTAAAGTATTAAGTTTTAATGCTGCTTTAAGCCAATCGTCGGTGGGTCGCGTTGGCGGAGAGCTGACTACATACATTAAAGTTAGGGGCGTGTCATTTTTGACAGGCGAAATGGCGAAGCTATACCTTTTTGTGAGGTTTTTTATGAAACGTTGGTTTGTTCTCTTTGTACAAACGGGCAAAGAAAAAGAAATTGCCGACAAATTATCTCCTTTGCTTGAACATGTATCTACACATCCAATAGTGCCTCGAAAAGAACAGGTCTTTAAAAAAATGGGCAAGAGTATCCGGGAAGAACGAATTAGTTTTCCAGGGTATGTTTTTTTGCAATCCGAACTATCCGGTAAGGAGTTTATCAGAACGTCATATCAGGCAGTTAAGAAGCTTAAAGGCGTATATAAGCTTTTAAATTATGGAAGCTTCGAGGATATCGAAGTCAGCGAAGGTGAAAGTTATATCCTTTGGAGATTATGCTGTGATGGTCTGATAGAATTATCTGCAGGTGTTATAGAGGGTGATAAGGTGCGGATAACATCTGGTCCCTTATCCGGGATCGAAAGTATTATTCACAAGATAAACAGGCATAAGCGAGAAGCAATAGTTGAAATACCTCTTTTCGGACATACGCATACAATGGCTCTGCCATTAGAGATCGTTAGTAAATGTTAGCTGGCTGTACTCTTTTGAGAGAAAGGGAATGTTATGGCACAAGTAAATTCGGGAAAGGATTCAGGGACACTGATTGTATTCGAAGGACTTAGTGGTTCCGGTAAAAGTGAAAACATAAAAAAGCTGCAAACACATTTGGATGCTATGCCTATGAAAAACGCCGTGATGGAATGGAATTCAAATAAACTAATCAGACGAATCGTCAGAGTGTTGCAAAACAAAAAGCTTTTAACCTCTAATATTTATAGTTTACTGCAATGGATGGGTTTTTTGGTTTATTATATTACAAAGATAAAGCCATTGCTTAGAAAAAAATATATTGTAATCGCGGACAGATATGCTTTTACAGGGCTAGTCCGTGATGCTGTAAATGGAGGGTCCTTGTTTATAGGGAAGCGCATATGGCCTCTTATTAGAAAACCCAACCTGATTTTTTTTTAGATATTGATCCCGAAACATGTATGGATAGAATAAAAAAACGGGATAAAAAGTTACTCCATATAAATAGACGCATTTTAAATAACGAAAGTATTGAAAACAAGGATTTATATTATTTAAATATTATGCAGGATAAATATCTGGAAATGTTTATCGGTGAGAAAATATTTAATGTTATTCATATAAAAGATGAAGATAATGAATTGGCAGTTATTAATACTGTAATGTGCTACTTTAATAAGCAAGAGAGTTTTGTAGAGAGTGAAGAGGGAGTAACAATATGAAAGTATCAGCAATAGAGATCGGAACCAATTCTACAAAATATGCGATATTAGATGTAAATAGTTCAAAGGAATTCAAGATAATTGAAAAACAAAGTACCGTCAACAGGTTGAGTAAAAGCATGTATGATGACAATTATCTGTCAAAAGAAGCTATGTCACAGGGTGCAAACCTGATATCTGATTACATAAAACGTATAAAACATTTTGACGCAAAGCTTATATCAATTTTTTCAACAAGTGTTTTACGCGACGCAGCAAATGGCAAAGAATTTATAGATATAATTAAGGAAGCGCATGGTATTGACATTGATGTGATAAGCGGAGATAGAGAAGCATTTCTAGCATATTTCGCAAATATGAGTTTTATAAATAACGATAAATCAGATACTCTTGCGGTGGATGTTGGAGGCGGGAGTACGGAATTAATACTAGCTGACAAGAATGCTGTTAAGCAGCAACTAAGTCTTAATATCGGATCAGTTAGATTAACCGAAAGATTCATCAAAACTGATTTTTCAGCCAAAGATGATTATAAAAATATCTTCAAGTATGTTAATTCAATATTATTAGAATGTAAACTCGACTGTAAAAGTGGATTTGATTTAATTGGAACGGGCGGTTCTATCAAAACTATAGGCAGAATATTAATGGAGGTTGATTATAAAGACGAACAATTAATTAACGGATTGAAAATAGAAAAGAGAGAAATCGAATCAATTTTAAATAGATTAGGAAAGTTAAGTTTGCAGGAGCGAAAAAATATTCAAGGACTGGACCCAAAACGGGCGGATGTAATCGTTTCAGGCATTATTATTACTCTTTGCGTAATGGATCATTGGAATGTAAATAAATTGATAATCAGTACGAATGGCGTTCTTGAAGGATTTATTCTAAATTATATACACAACGAAATAAATGAAGGTGATTGATATCTCTGGGTTAATTGAAGTAAAGAATCTTGTTAAAGATTATAAATTGAATGCCAATAAAAAGGGCTTTCTAGGAGCTGTAAAAAGTCTATTAGTGCCTGAATATGAAATAAAAAGAGCTGTGGATAACATCAGCTTTACAATACATAAAGGCGATATGGTTGGTTTTATAGGGCCAAACGGTGCCGGAAAATCCACAACCGTAAAAATGTTATCTGGTATCTTAGTTCCTACATCCGGCGAGGTTTCCATAGACGGATTATCTCCTTATAAAGACAGAAAGAAAAATGCTGCAAGAATAGGGGTTGTATTCGGGCAGAAAACTCAATTGTGGTGGGATCTACCTGTAATTGATACATTTTCATTGCTAAAGCATGTGTATAGGATACCTAACGACGTTTTTGAGCGAAATCTTGAGCAGTATAGTGAATTGCTCGGATTAAATGAGTTTATGTATCAACCGGTAAGGCAAATCAGCCTGGGGCAAAGAATGAGAGCAGATATTGCGGCAGCCCTTTTGCATGATCCTGATGTAATCTTTTTTGATGAACCAACTATTGGGCTAGACATTTCAGTCAAAGATAAGATTCGTAATTTCCTTAAGTACATTAATACTGAAAAAGGGATTACTATGTTGTTTACAACTCATGATATGAAAGATATTGAAAGGGTCTGCAATAAAATCATAATTATTGATAAAGGCAGAGTTATTTATAATGGCTTACTAAAGAGTATCAGGGATACTTTTGACGTTAAAAAGCTTCTTATTATAGAATTTCAAAATTATTATGAGAATTTGGATATTCCCGGATTAATAATCATTAAAGACGAAGGGAAAAAGAAATGGCTTCAATTTGAAAGAAAAGAATCACAATTGTCTGACATTGTATCATATATTTTAAATAATTATTCAATCAATGATTTAAACATTGTCGAGACAGACATTGAAGAAATTATTAGAGAAATATACGAAGGAGGAATTGCAATTGAGTACAGCTTATATTGAATATGCCAAAAGAGCATTCAATAAAAGCCTGATTTACCGCGTGGACTCTTTAGCTGGAATAATTAGCACGGTAGTTATTATATTTGTAAACATCTCCATTTGGCGCGCTATTTATAATGAGGAAGAAATACTAGCAGGCACACAACTTAAATTAACGATAACATATATAGCTCTTTCGTTCCTGATACAATCCATATTTGCTATGGACGATACATTTGTAGCGCAGAGAGTTGGCTCCGGTGAAATAGCAACAGATTTTTTAAAACCTGTGAATTTCAGATTGTTTGTTTTATCATGCAATCTTGGGGAATTATGCTTTAAGATAATACAAATGATCCCTGCTCTTATTATCTGTATATTTGTGTTTAATCTTCTTCCGCCTTTTTCATTTAGCAGCGCAGTCTATTTTATATTAAGCTTGATACTTAGTTATTTTTTACTTTATTATTTGAATTTTATTGTATGGATAAGTTCCTTTTGGTTTTATCAAATATATAGTCTTTCTATGATTAAAGAGGCGCTTGTATTAATACTTTCCGGTGCTTTTATTCCATTATGGTTTATGCCAGCCTGGCTTTTTAGATACGTTAATCTTTTGCCCTTTGCATCGATTTACTATAGCCCAATATCAACCTATCTCGGACGATTAGATGGTTCTGAAATATTATTTAGTTTTGCTAGGCAGCTAATATGGATAATTGTTTTTTGGGGAATAGGAAGGTTATTGTGGGCAAAAGCAGTTAAGAAATTAGTGATACAGGGAGGATGAAAATTGAAAGCATATAAGCCGCTAACATTTTTTCAATATGTTAACTTATTCTTTAAATACTCAAAACAAAACATGAAAGCGACTCTTGAGTATAAACTAGATAAATCCTTGCTTGCAGTTGCCGTTTTGGTAAGGGAATTGATAAATGTAACGATAATGTATTTAATACTAAATCGTTTTGTTAGAATTAAGGGTTGGGAAATGAATGAACTATTTTTCCTTTATAGTTTCTTATTTTTATCATATAGTATATGTGTATTCTTTTCAACGGGTATACGTGATTTTGATATGCTAGTACGAAATGGGGATTTTGACAGATTCCTTTTAAGACCGTTCGGTCTTATCTCTCAGATCATTGTTCATAATGTAGATTATCCTGCTTTTATAGGGCATGGCTCAATTGGTGTTATCCTGTTTTTCAGGACAGCTAATGCTGTCGGCATCCAATGGAATTTACATAATATAATATATTGTATTCTTGCTTTGGCCGGAGGAACCCTTATTCAAATATCATTGATGATTATTGCCTCAAGCTTTAGTTTTTTGACTATTAATGCAACTAATCTCAGAAACTTAATTTTTTTCAATTCAAGAAGATTTGTTGGATATCCTATTAGCTTTTATCCTGCTCTTATTCAGAAGTTTCTTATTTTTATTATTCCATTTGCCTTTGTAAATTATTTTCCTGCAGTTTTTTTGTTGGACAAGCAGGAAGAATTAGTTTATGGCGGATTCTTTTACCTAACACCGGTAGTAGGTCTTATTTTTTTGGGGCTAAGTATTTGTTTCTGGAAATATGGGTTGAAAAAATATGTTAGTACAGGTAGTTGATATAAATAATCGGATAAAAGCCGCTAAGAAAGGACGATGTTTGTGAGGGAAAAACTAGTCAAATATAGAAACATTATATTTTTATCTATATTACTTATTTCAACTCTTATATTCTCAGCGGTCAATTTTATAGATTCTGATGAGTTTTTACTAAACGCAGGCTATTACGACGAAAAAATATATATTGCGGGTACTTCGGATGTTCATGGACATATTGTGTCGGATACTGATGAAAGTGAATATTACTCAGAGGATGCCAATTACATCATGGGACTTCCAATGATAGACGCAATAATGAAAGAAATGAAAGAAAGCAATGAAAGGGTCTTGTTTTTAGATTGCGGAGATTTATTTCACGGTACCAATGAGGCTAATATAGAAGAGGGCAAAGGCGTTGTAGAAATTGTAAATAAAATGGATTATTCGGCTATGGTTCCAGGAAATCATGATTTTAATTTTGGATTTGAGCGACTAGTGGAAATTAAATCCCAAATAAAATTTCCAATTCTATCAGCTAATATATATAAAAACGAAGAGCTAGTATTTGATGAATATAAAGTATTTGAAATTGGCGATAAAAAAATCGGATTATTTGGTTTGACATCACCAATTTCTTTATATCACTTAAATACTGATGACCATGAAAATGTTGAATTTGAAGATCCTGTTATAGCTGCTCAGCGGGTTGTTACCAAAATTGATAACAAAGAAAATGTAGACATTATTGTTTTAATGTCTCATTTAGGTCGTGAAACAGATGAGAAAATAATGAATGAAATTAACGGGATTGACCTCATCTTGTCAGGACATTATCACAATTTAAGCAATTCAATTGAAAGAATAGGCAATACATATTTTGTAGAAATGGGTGCTATGACCACGCATGTTGGAGTCGCAAAAATATATTTTAGAAATAATAAGGTTGCAAAAATATCTTGGCGAGCAATATATAGCGATAATACAGAGTTAATTGATAAAGAATTGAAAGATCTATCACAAACATACCATAAAAAAGCGCTTGAAGATGCTGGTGTAATTCTTGGCATCGCTAATGTCCGGCTTAACGGAGTGAGGTCACAGGTTAGATCCAAGGAGACTAATCTTGCAAACTTATTAACCGATGCGATGAGGGAAGTAGGGAAGGCAGATATAACGCTAATGAATGGCGGAGGTATAAGACAAAGTATACCTGAGGGGGAAATTGATTTATATACTTTAGGTAAAGTACTACCTTTTTCAAACTCACTTGTGACAATTGAAATGAGTGGGGAGCAAATATATAAGGCCCTTGAAAGAGGTTTGCGGAGTTACCCGGATATAGGAAATGGTGGATTTTTACAGGTGTCTGGAATTAGTTATTCCTTTGATGCAACGAAACGTGTCGGTGAAAAGATAGTTAGCGTTACTCAGGACGGGGTTCCATTAAATAAAGATGAATTCTACAGGGTAGCAACAAATGATTTTCTATTTAACGGAGGTGATGGTTATGAAGAACTTGTAGGCTGTGAACTAATAAGTGCAGGAGATCTGCTTAAGAATGTGCTGGCAATGTATATCAAGGAGAAGAGGATAGTCGAGCCAGCTGAGGAAGGGAGGATCATAGTTATAAACGAAAGATATAAATAGCTATTTTAATAAACATCTATTTTAGTTAATAAGGAGAGATTTTTAATGAACAGATTACTTTTTGATTTAGCCGACGCATTATCTGACAAGAAAGAACAGACAATACCTGTTGAGATCTCAGAAGTAACAGCAGGACAAATAATACATAATCGGATTGTTGGTATAGCTTATGACAAGTTAGATCTTTCAAAACCAAAAGATAAAGACATTGAAAAAGGTCTGAGCGCAATTTATCAGGATAAAATTATGTCAACTCGTAAATATAAAGAAAACTTGAATTATGTCGCTTCCATATTGGAAAATGTAAAATTCAAATACGCTCTTCTAAAAGGCGCATATTTAACATCTCAGCTTTATAAAGAAGGACATAGAACATCCAACGATATTGATATATTAATTAGTGCTGATGATATTTCAAGTTTACAAGATGTTTTGTTAAAAAACGGGTTTGTACAGGGACAATATAAAAAAGGAAAAGGAATAATAGAGTCTTCGAGGATGGAAGTTATACAAGCACGAATGAACTTTGGTGAAACCATTCCATTTCTAAAAATGATTGGGGATAACCCCTTAGAAATCGATATAAACTTCTCCGTCGATTTCAAACCTGAAGGAAATAAGGGCATTGTTAAAGACCTGCTGGATTCAACAATGGGCTTTAAAGCGGGAGAGTATGAGCCGAAAACTCTTAATGCTGCGGATTTCTTGATCCATCTCTGTTGCCATTTATATAAAGAAGCTACTACATATCACTGGGTAGAGGATCACAGAGATTTGCAATTATATAAATTCTCTGATATCAATTTATATCTACATAAATTTGGAAATGATAATTATTTTAATAAATTATTACAACGTGTAAAAGTATTCAATGTGGAGAAAGAATGCTATCTCACTTTCTTTAATTCGCAAATAATTTTTCCTAAGTTAAAGCAGATACCGGGCTTTGAAAAATTTATAAACGATGTAAAACCTGATAATACAGATTTTATGCAGCAAGTTTTTTCACCGTTGCAAAAGAAATTATTTAAACATGACATGGACTTTACAAGCTGGTTTTTCAGCAGTCGTCGCATCACGCACTTAAAGGAGATACCATATGTCGACGGTGAAGTATGATAAATCTATTTTAGACAGCGTTTTAGGTTTATCATGTATTGAAAATTATTTGCTGTATATATTAAAAAGCAGAGAATATAATTTCAGTTTATTATTTTATAGAAGCTTCTTGCCGTTTGATAAAATAGTCGATGAGTTCATTCAAGAAAATGCAAGCTACGCTTCTTTCTATCAAATAGAACGAATACAAGAAGTTGCGCGAAAAGATGGTGTTATTGATTTTAATTATATTCAAAGTGATAGTTTAGCTTATACAGATAAAGAAGATTATCTCACAGCAAAAATAAAACCCGAATACATTCAATTTAAATATAATACTTCTTTATGGCGTGACGATCATTATTTTTTGATAAATCAAATAGATGAATTTAATTTTGCATACTTAAATGATACTCCCAGAGATTCGGGAGTAATTAGCAAAGATGAACTTGAACAGAATTATGCAGGCGCTTGCATCACCATTACTATTAATCAACTAGATTCTTTTAATAAGAAGATCCAAGCTTTACATATAAAAGATTTTTTGGATTTGATAAATGGCGCTACTAAACCATCGACTCAATTTAACAAAAAGATAAATGATGTTCAAGTTTTTCGCGATATAATGGGTATATTGAGAATTTTGCGAAAACGAAATATGGAATTCTGTAAAAATTATATTGATACTCATTTTATGCAAAATTACATTTCAGAGCTTGACACAATCTATACAAAAATTGAATATATGAGACTACGCAGACAATCTCTTGATGAGAAGGGTGAGGTATGGCTGCAAGAAATTAACGATAAGGATAAAATAATTATCAAAAAATTGAAATATGAAATGGAGAAGGTTGAATTATGAATAATATGGATATTATTTCTGTGATAGCTACGGTTGCTACCGCCCCCTCAGATGAAATATGTATAAGCGAATTATTGGTGAACATAGGTATTGACTCATTAAAAATGGTGGAGGTCATAGTTTCCTTAGAGAATAGTTTCAATGTAAGATTTGAAGATTCAGCACTCGATCCAAGAAAAATCAGCACAGTTGAAGATATTATTAATCTCGTAAACCGTAATTTATTGCTATCTACTGTAAGCGGATAGATCGACATTTAGAAAAACTCCTTCCGGTTACGCGCCTTTTTAACCGCCTGCTAAGGGGAATAAATTGCTGCAGGGGCTTGCCGGAGTCCCTACGGTGACTCTCTCACATTAATGTTTATAGATGATTGGAGATCATGACATGTTAATTGATATAGATTTTTCAAGCGATAAAGATGCTATAATATATAATAATACACATGTTCCGTATAAGTCATTTAATGAGCTTGTAAATAATATGCAAGTGTTTTTTCATGAGTCTAATCTCAAAGAAGGCGATGTGCTGGTTATCTATATGAGACGTACACCAATAATGCTTGCTTCAATTATTGCGGCATTGAAAAGCGGCATTACATATGTTCCGATTGATTTATCTCTTCCAGAAGAGAGGATTAAGTTTGTGTTGGAAAGCTGTAAGGCAAACGCAATAATAGCTGACAATCCTTATAATGGGTATGCATTCCAGAACTATTCCGTCTCGCAAGAGAATAAAAATACTGTTATTTTTACAAATCCAAATAGAGAAACTTCAGTTAGTAATGAATCGGATAGAATTGCTTATATTTTATATACATCCGGATCAACCGGAGCTCCAAAGGGGGTTATGATTTCAAGCAAAGCTTTACAAAATTTTATTGAAGCAATGCCGCAAGAAATACATATACATGATTGCAAAAAAATTATATGCCTTACATCAATATCATTTGACATATTCTTTCTTGAAGCTATTGCTCCCTTTTTTTGGGGTCTTACAGTAGTCTTAGCTGATGATGACAGTTATTATAATGTTCGATCATTAACAAAACTGATTGAGGAAAACGAAGTTGACATATTACAGTTAACGCCATCAAGAATGCAACAGTTTATTTATTATGACAACAACCTAAATATTTTTAAAGATATTAAATGTTTACTTCTCGGCGGTGAGCAATTAAGCAATAACCTATTAATAAAATGTCAGGAAAGTCTTAATGCTAAAATATTTAATTTATATGGTCCTACAGAAACAACCATATGGTCATCTGTAAAAAACCTTACTGATGCCGATGGCGTAACAATTGGATCACCTATAAAAAACACATATTTCATGATTATGGGTGACGACCACCAAGAGAATCGGCAATTTGGCGAATTATATATTGCCGGCGAAGGTTTAATGAGTGGATATGTAAATGATTATGAATTGACAAAAAAAGCTTTATATATAGGTGCTGATGAAAAAACATACTATAAGACAGGTGACCTTGTTAAGATAGATGCCTCTGGAGAATATGTCTTTGTTGGCCGCGTTGACAATCAGATCAAACTCAATGGCTATAGAATTGAGTTAGAAGAGATTGAGGCTGTTCTTAAGAAGACATTTAGCTTTAGTAATTGTATAGTTAAAGTTGATAATTCACGATTGATCTGTTATTTTAACGGCGATCAAAACCTTGAAACTAATAATATTATTAGCATGGTATCCCGATACTTGCCTAAATACATGATTCCCACTAAATTTATATATCTACAACAATTTCCATTGAATATTAGTGGAAAAGTTGACCGCTCAAAAGTTTAAGTGCGTATGAAAGTATTTTTAGAGGAGAGTTATTATGCAATATGAAGTAGATGTAAGAAGGCTCATTTCAGAAACAGTAACAATAACGACACCAATAGACCAAGTAGACATAGATGATAAATTCCCGGATATAGGCATTGATTCTCTGACTTTTGTTAATATTATTATTAGAATTGAAGATGAATTTGATATCTCATTTCCTGATGACGAACTTGATATACATGATTCAGGTACTATTAAAAATTTATGTTCTATTATTACAAGATCACTATAAGAGGTTAATGTTATGGATAAGCAATTACTGTTTATGAAGCGCCAATCAGGGGGCTTTAATATTTTCCGTTAAGTATCATTTATGGTGATAAACGAATAAAGCCTTGGTTTTTTTGTAACTATATACAACTAGATTGGCTAAATAATGATAATATAAGATTTTCACTTTTTGAAGAATACTTGCAACTAAAGTACCGCGTTAGTCAGAAGACTTCTCTCCTTAACGAGATAATTCATATTTTGATAGACATGCAGTGTATTGAGGAAGAAGCTATTAATCGTCTTATCGTTGAGCTTAACTCATAATAATCTATAAAGGGGGGCGATTATCATTAAAAAGATATTGCCGGTTTTTGAAAACCCACCATTAAAGGGTCTTGATGATTATACGCATATACTTTCAATTATCTTAAATAATAAAAAAGCATATGCATGGCTTTCCGAGAACTATGTTCAATTATTAGCGTTAAGTGGCTTAGACAATAATATTATGTTATTTAACTTTATAGATTATAGTATTTTATCAAATACAGAATACTATTTTGCAGCAAAAAATAAAACATGTCCTTTCTTAGACATATACCGTGAACCGTATACTGAATATCAAAGTAGAAATATGTCTATTATTGATTATTTAAAGTTTAAAATTATCAATGATTTTTATATATTTCTATATGTTGACACTTCGAAAATCCCTGCGTATAATCGTGTCCTTCCAGCAGAGCATTGTCCGCTTATATTTGGGTTTGATGACGAAAAAGAAATATTCTATTTTCGTGATTATTGCGGTATGTATTACGAAACTCACACAGCTGCATATAGCGAGATGGAACAAGCTATTACCGGTTTTATGTCTTCTCCAGATATTAGGGCATCAGCGGAATATGAACTCTTATATAGTTTTGGAATTAATTTTATACGGTTAGTAGACTGTGACTATATGTTTAATATTGATAGATTAAAATTGTTGTTACGAGACTACTTAGCTGGTGACAAAATGAAGGATACATACTTTAGGATTATTGATAATGAGGATTTTTCTTATGGGATAAGCGTTTTTGACATGACGATATCTGATTTAGAAGAATGTATAAATCAAGACTCCAATTATATCGGAAGAATAATCAGATATATACAATTTATTGATCATAAAGTAGCTATGCAGATAAGGCTAGAGTACTTAAAGAATATTGGTTTTATCAAACAAGATGATTTTGAAAGATTATATAACGCTTTTGAAAATGCTATAAAAATAGCCCGTACTATTCAAAATATGTATTTAAAATATAAAAAGACAAACGATAAAAAGATAATAAACAAAATGATTGATGCTCTTAAGCAATTGAAAGAAATCGATGTAATTTATATCAAGGACTTGTTGACATTACTAGCGCCTTATCGTAGCCCTTAACTCATAAAAACTAGATGGTTCTAAGTTATTTATAAGGGGGGAGATTATCATTATCAGTAAAAAGATATTACCGATTTATGAAAATCCGCCATTAAAGGGTCTTGATGATTATACGCATATACTTTCAATTATCTTAAACAACAAAAAAGCTTTTGCATGGCTTTCTGAGAACTATGTTCAATTAATGGGAACTGGTGACTTAGAATGCGATATTATGTTGTTAAATTTTATGGAGTATAGTGTTTTGTACAGTACAGAATATTATTTTGTAGCAAAAAACAAAACATGTCCTTTCTTAGACATATACCGCGAACCATATACTGAATATCAAAGTAGAAATATGTCTATTATTGATTATTTAAAGTTTAATATTATCAACGAATTCTATATATTTCTATTTGTTGACACTTCAAAAATCCCTGCGTATAATCGTGTCCTTCCAGTAAGACATTGTCCGCTTATATTTGGGTTTGATGACGAGAAGGAGGTATTCTTTTTTCGTGATTATTGCGGTATATATTACGAAACTCACACAGCTGCATATAGCGAGATGGAACAAGCTGTTGCCAGTTTTATATCTTCCCCGGATATTAGAGCATCAATTGATTATGAAATAATATATCAATATGGAATTAATAGTATGCGGTTAGTAGATTGTGACTATATGTTTAATATTGATAGATTAAAATTACTGTTACAAGACTACTTAGCTGGTGACAAGATGAAGGATATATACGTTAGGTTCATTAATAATGAAAGCTATTCTTATGGTATAAGTGTCTTTGATATAACAATAAGTGCTTTAGAAGAATGTATAAATCAAGACTCCAATTATATCGGAAGAATAATCAGATATATACAATTTATTGATCATAAAGTGGCTATGCAGATAAGGCTAGAGTACTTAAAGAATATTGGTTTTATCAAACAAGATGATTTCGAAAGATTATATAATGCTTTTAAAAATGCTATAAAAATAGCCCGTACTATTCAAAATATGTATTTAAAATATAAAAAAACAAATGATAAAAAGATAATAAACAAAATGATTGATGCTCTTAAGCAATTAAAAGAAATTGATGTAATATATATCAATGATATGTTGGCATTGCTGCGAGATATATCGGCGTAACAGTTGGTGCGAGATATATCGGCCTAACAGTTGGTGCGAGATATATCGGCCTAACAGTTGATGACTCGCTGTATAGTTTTAATCAAAACAACCAGTAAAACTGGTGGTATGTATAGCATCATATAGATAATCTGGGCCGATATCTCGTCACAAACACTATGTGATACTGGCAACTTAGAATGTGATAACTTTGTATGTCTTTATGCGATAAGACCTCCTTTTGCTTCTTGTGCGGTTGGCAAACCTGCACTTATTTTAGCATAAGGAGGTCTTCTTGTATCTAAAGATTTTTATCCTCACCGGCAGTGCGGCGGCTTTCTATACGAAGCTACGAAGACATACAACAGCGCAGATAGGACAAGTTGATTGCAGGTGATCGTGTGATGTTCCTGTAAGAACGCCCTGCGCATTGCGCTGTATTTCGTGGTTGGCTCGATCAATTCATATGGCGGATTGCTTTAATAACAAGATAATCTCCATGGCGCGAACTTTGATACTGCTCACAATTTTACCTCCTAGAATTAATTTAGAAGCAGCCCCTTGTCTTTTTAGCCGTCAAGTGATATAATAATGATATAGTCAGTTGGCAAGGGAATCATATGGTTCGTTTTAACACCAACTGGTGTGTCAAAAAACGGAGTTGCCCCGCTTACCATCATTGACTCACCGAAGCCCACACCCCCTACCAACCCTCCAACCCAACCGGGTCCGTATACTGCAGATACAAGAACAGACTATTTGATCGCAGGGGCATCTGGCGAGACAAACCGGCCAGCCAAATACAGGAGTTGGAGTGGTATCCAGGTTCGTATTTAGGTCTGTTCACTATCAAATTTACTGAAAGGGTGGATCCATGAGCGATAATGAGCTGCGCTATGCCGTTCTGATCGACGCCGATAACGCGCCGCGCCGTTCGTTGGGCGGAATTATGCAGGAGATAGCCGTGTACGGCACCCCGACCATAAAACGCATATACGGCGATTGGACGACACCCAACCTCTCCGGTTGGAAAAAAATACTGCTTCAACATGCCGTCACACCTATACAGCAATACGGCTATACCACCGGCAAAAACTCGACAGACTCGGCAATGATAATTGACGCGATGGATATTTTATATTCGGGGCGCGTCGATGGTTTTTGTCTCGTATCCAGTGACTCAGACTTCACGCGCCTTGCCACTCGCTTGCGTGAGGCCGGCATGAAAGTGATCGGCATGGGCGAGAAAAAGACACCCGAACCGTTTATTGTTGCCTGTGATAAATTTATATATCTCGAAGTCCTGATGAAAAGCGCCGAGGGTATAAAATCGAAAAAATTCCCCGCGGCTCAAGAGGACGCACCGGCGAAAGCGCAGGAGAGGCCTGTCGTTGTGCCCAACGCTATTATCGACTTCATCTCCGCCACTATCGAGGATGTTGCCGACGACGACGGTTGGGCGTATCTAGGCGAGATCGGCAATCTTCTCGTCAGGAAAAAGCCAGACTTTGACGCGCGCAACTACGGGTTTAAAAAGTTGACACAGCTTTTTGAGAATCTGGGTTGTTACGAGGTGGACATTAGACAGAACGCCCAACGCAGCGGAAAACTTATCTTCGTAAGATTGAAGCGCCTATGAGTAAGATACTTATTTTATCCGACGATACATTTGAGTTCACCCCCGCCATGCTCATGCGAATAAGCGAGCAGGGCGCCGAGGTTGAATACTACCCTGCCGCCACGGCAAAAAACATCGAGAGTGCTGAAATTATTTTCGGATGTCCGCCCGTGGAAATCTTGAAGAGTGCTTATGTTCTAGAATGGCATCATTTGCCCAACGCGGCGATACAGCCCTATATCAGTCCCGCGCTGTATGCCAACACAGGAATCATGCTGACGAACTCCAGCGGTGTTTACGGTGAGATAATAGGTGAACATATCGTTGCCCAGGTGTTCGCACTGGCACGGAACTTCCCTTTATATGCAAAACAGCAACGCGAACAAATCTGGGGGCGCGACAACGAAAGCGCCAGATGGGTCGGCGGAAGTACCGCGGCGATATTCGGCTTAGGTGACCTTGGCAAAAACGCGGCACAAAGGCTAAAGGCTTTGGGCGTACATACAATAGGCGTTAGGCGTTCGCTTTTTGACAAGCCACCATATGTTGACGAGATCTATGACATGCGTTCGATGGACACGGTTCTCAATCGTGCCGATTTTGTAATATGCTGCCTGCCTCTGACTGACACTACAATGGGGCTGTTCGGGACGAGGGAGTTTGAGCTTATGAACCCTTGGGCATACTTTATCAATGTTGGGCGCGGCGCGATTGCTGACACAGACGCATTGGTTGATGTTTTACAAAGTAAAAGGATTGCGGGTGCGGCGCTGGATGTAACCGACCCCGAACCTCTGCCGGAGGGACACCCGCTATGGGAATTGGACAGTGTTATAATAACACCGCACTCGTCGTGCGTATGCCCAGACATACAGGATCGCAAGCTGGAACTGTTTCTTGAACAGCTAAAACGCTACCAGACCGGCAGGACACTGAAGAATATGGTTAACTTCATGCAGGGATACTAACCAATTGACAGTTAACAATTGACAATGTAGCGATTGTTGAATTGCAAATTATTAATTGCTCGTTCTTAATTATTAACTGTTAATTGTCAATTGATATATGCCCCCGTACCTCACCGGGATAGAGGGTCCGCCTCCTAAGCGTCCGCTAACTGTTCAACTTTTGCCCCGCGTGTCGAACGTACAACTGAATAAGCCTTGGTAGCTCAGGGGATAGAGCATCCGCCTCCTAAGTCTGTGACGACCTCTCGCCAATTTTGCATAAAACCCCGCATAAAACTGAATAAGCCCCGGTAGCTCAGGGGATAGAGCATTCGCCTCCTAAGCGAAGGGTCGCACGTTCGATTCGTGCCCGGGGTGCCATGGAACGCTGATACCATAAGGTGTTGGCGTTTTCTATTAGCAAGAGTGTTTGCTAATAAACCGAGAATTCTTGCTAATAAAAGAACGATTATTCGAGAAACCGTGATGTATACAAGACGGAATAATATTCATTTTGCTAATTTGGAATCGAACCGTTTTTGCCGCCTTGCTAATAAAAAGGGGCGTTTTGCTAATACGGTGTTTGAGGGAGGTTTTTTCCAAAATAAAAGCCACCGTAAGGCAGCTTTGGAATTCGCTTCAAATGCCGGCAAACAAATGCGGATACTTGCGCGCTTGATGGTTGAGTATGCTTTGGACTCGCGCTACGATTTGCTCGGAGTATTCTTGTGACTGAACCTGAATGGCATCGGGTAAGCAATCGAACTTGAGTGACAGCCCGACCACTTCATCCACAGCAGCAAGCTGCTTGTCAAAGTCTGTCACAATGGGTTTGCTCCTGACGCGGGAAATCAAACGGCTTAGCCCCAAGCCTGAACCCAAAGGATAGTCACGTGTCGTATCCGACAGAAAAGCCGCGCCATTGTCGAAGACGGGCATAGGTTTATATGTGCCGTCTGGCTTTTTGACAATCGCTATGTTGTTGAGGTGTCTGTCCTCGTTGAGGATAAAGGCATCGAACTCCAAGAGCATTCCTAGCCATTTACCAAAGCCATTCATGCCTGTAATCCGTTCAGTATGTTCAATCAGGTATTGCAGCCGCTGAGATGCCGACATCTTTTCCATGTCTCTGTCGTATCTTAAAACATCTGCTTGGAATAAACGCGCCAAGGTTATCAACTCTTCGCCTGCGGAGATAAAATCGGCAGACACACATCCTGTATAGGTTTTGTCTTCTTCATAAATTTTGCAAACTGCATATTCAGCATAAACATCAAAGTTTGAGTGTGCCAATAGACCAAAAGCGACCTGCTCGGCAAGCCCCTCATAACCCATGTCGTCGGCTTTTGCCCAAAACCCATCTGAGCGGCGCCATTTGATTTGGTTGCCCTTGCTGCTTGTTGACGTTCTGACACGGTCTTCAAAGGATATGCGAAAGCCACCCTTAGTCGCGTAGTTTAATGTCCCGCTCATAGTCAAGCTCCTCCCCCTCAAACTTGATCCAGCAATAGTCCTCAAGCTGCCGGCCATGGGTTTTCCTTACTATACTGAGTGGCACATATTCTGTGAGATCCAAATCGGCAAGGAGCTGTTTGCAATTCCTGCGCTCACGCGGGAAACAGCGGCTCTCAAGGAAATCGAGAAAATCCTCCGGGGTTGGTTCCGCCCGCCGCCCAAACGGCCTAAGCGTAATATCATCCGTATAGTTTATGCAAGAGATACTTCTGTTTTGGCGATCAAAAACCACATCAGCCAATACAGTATCTTTGTGCATATATTGAAATTTTAATTGTTCCATGATAAACCTCCCGGATAGAATCTTCTTAGAGTATAGCACAGATTCTATTTTCGTTCCAGTGTTTTTACAATCTATCGAAACACTGTTGCAACGTCACATCTGTATCGGCGTGGTCGCCATTCAATAACAGCCACGATTGTTGTTCCTATTCTGCAAGTATTCAGCCTACGTTCTTGGCAAATCATACGTCCTTTGTGCAACGACACGTTTCAACGCTGCTTTCCTGTCTTCATCGCTGAGATTTTCATACGCGCATAGCGCAACTTCCAGTGCCTTCTCAATACTCAGCATGAGCGAACGCATCTCGTCGTCATCAAGACGTGAGAGCCGGTTCCACTCGATCTCTCTGTATGGCGATACCACTTTGACATCAGAATAATCCCCGATTTCTGAAGACGGTGTCATCCCGCAATGGTAGTTTTCTAATTCGGTATTATTCCTAACTCCCATCACCGCAAGCAGTTTCGCCAAGCCTTGCAATTCTTGCAGTTTTTCTTTTGTAATGCGCTTCATTTAATGTTCTCCTTTCGAATTTGAGCGTGAAGTAGCGGCGGCCAAAACGGCCGCCGCGCACACTGGTTTATCTGATGATTAAAGCTGTTCGTCTGACATAATAACGATACCTTTCTCATTGTCTACCACGAACCACCTGCTTGTTATCAGAGTGCTCAACACCATATCGCATCTATATGCTGGGAATGAAGGTGTAACAATCACCGGAACGTCCGATAGCGTATGTCCGGGCAGACGGAGCGATTTTATGACACCAAATTTCGCATCCGTCAGATCATTAAGGTAAAAAGCAGCACCGTCCGCCTCGGTTTTGGGAATAGATTGTGGTTTTTCGTGTTCAAGCCGATTATACAGGTCTGCCGAAATATAAATATTGCGGCAATAGGTAGAAATAAGTATCTTTGACATTTCTCCGCTGCCGGTGAGGTCGGCGATGGTACACAAGCCTGCGTTAGGCTCGTATTGGAGTCATATGTAGATACGCCCCACTGCTTCTCACCGTACAAGGACACAAAATCCACTAGAAAATCACATATTTTCTGTTCAGTCGGGGGAATAAATGTACCTTCATTAATTTTGTGCGCTACCTCCGCCTTCCGAATCAACGCTTCTTTGTGAGAATTGCAGGTCTCCCAGTGCTGCCGCTTCTCTCCTTTAGAGTCAATATAATAGTAGACGACAGAATACTTAGACTTGCGCTTGATAATCGAAGCCATAGGAAAAATCTCCTTCCGGGTTAATCGCTTTGACGGTCAAGCCAATCATCAAAGGATTTCTTTTCTTTACGGTTCTGAACAACCCCTGCTTGACCAGTTCATACGCGGATGATCTGCCGATTCCGAGGATACCGGCGATTTCTTCTACCTGATAAGTGCGCCTGTCTTGGACGTCCCTAGTCTTTGCGGTGTGCGCTTGCATAGCTTTCATTCCTTATATTCCATTTGAGAAATATAAGCCCCGCCATCCACAGGTTATACCCCTCTATAATGTAATATTGGAATGGACCTCCCGTTTTACAAGACCCGGAAAAATATTTTCATAGAAAGGCCATTTTCTCATGAGCCGAATCGACTTGTATCGTGCATGAATTTGTATTTGCGACATATATCGAGGATATATTGCCCCAACAGATAATATTATTATATTTTCGTGCAGTTTCGCTGTGAATACTCATACAAAAGCATCGTAGCATATGCCCTTGATATGCGCGTCTGCAAGCGTACAAATAACGCCCAAAAATACGTTGCAAATTTTCACGGTATGAAATAGGGGGTATTGACCTGTTAGATATTGCTCATATATGGCAATATTATCTAATATATGATATGCTATAGAGAAGGAGGGATGGACGATGGGACTTGATAAAACCCAAACAGAACAAATATCCGAAAACATTCAAAAGATTTTTGAGTTGAGGGAACGGATGGAAAGTGTGCCTTGGATCCGTTTGCGAAACAGGCTTGCGTCGGAGCTTGCCGATAAGAGGCGTGAATCGGGAGTCACGCAGACGGACATGGCTAAGGCATTGAACACCTCGAACGGCAGCATTACCCGGTTTGAGAGCATGACCGTTATTAAGGATGGGGAGCCGGTCGAGCCGTCGAACCCTACGATAAAAACCATCGCCTCGTACGCGGAGGTGCTTGGGTTGGAACTTGATTTTCGGCTGATTCCTCTTGAAAAATCATAAATATGCCCGCCATGTCCGCGTTATGGGTGCCGTTGTGACGATCTATTCCTAATTATATGTGTCGAAAAAAGACTTTTGCAAACAACATGAATCGACAGAGCTCGCCGTTTGTTTAGGATATAATTCGACAATGCATTTAGAGGACAGGAGGGATTCATATTCTTAGGAATGAGGAAATTTTACGCAGGGTGTATTCGGCGGCAACGATGTTAAAAAGGGATAACTACACCGATATTGTTTATGAACTGCGCAGTATACGGGAATCTCAAAGGATCTCCCAACAAGAGATGGCCGGACGGTTGAAGGTATCACAAGAAACCGTTTCTAAGTTTGAATCTGTAAAGCTAAACGTCAAGCCGGATTTCCTTTTGGCGTATGCAAGCACTCTTGGTTACAGCATTGTTGCCTGCAAAGAAGAAGACATGGCAAAACCCCTGCCGCTAAACGCGGCAGGGGCAGACGGTGTATCGGTTAATGATAGAGTAAAACGGCTTATACCCGGCTTGTTGGAGATAAAAAGCGATAGAGTTAAAGCCATTCTCATCAAATACCCGGGTCAGGACTTTGATGATGTTAATGAAGCTTTTACGAGGCTCATTGCAAAAACATTCAAATGGAAAGAAGATGAGGTGCGGCAGCTTGAAACGGATGGTCCCTACATACCGGACGCTTATTTTGTATTTCATTATGCGAATTATTTTCGAGTAGCGTTAAGATTATCTGATGATTTACAGCCCCAAAATATAATTGGGCAACCGGCTTCAAGCATAGATAAATATTCCGAATTTATATCCGTCTTGCGTGGTATACGGGAATCTTACCGGGTTACTCAAGCAGAAATGGCGGCTCTCATGGATGTGGAACAAAGCACAGTATCTAAATTTGAATCTGCGAAGCTGGATATAAAACCGGAGTTCCTCATCCTGTATGCGTCTCTCCTCGGATACAACATTAAAGTCGGCAGTACGTTTATGTCAAGGGGCGAGCTTCCCCGTTTTCGCAGACGACAATCCCGGATAGCAAAGACATTGCGCTGCATCCAACGATGGCAGATAGAGGGTATCTTCAACTCGGATGTTTATGGCCGTACATGGTGGCCGGGAGATGCCGTTAGGGCAAATAAGAGCCGGATCATATCTGAACTGCGGAACGCTAAAAAGGCTGCGGGACTGACCACTAAGAAACTGTCCGAAAAACTCGGTGTCTCAGATAGGACGGTACGGCGTTTTGAGAGGGAGAATTACGCGCCGTCCGCCTCTTTTGTTTTCAAGTACGCGGCACTTGTGAATATGGAGTTGAGGCTAGAGAAAAACCTTCGGTGCAAGAGAGAGGTTCTAGGTGCTTTTTACATCAGGCGCAGTTTGGTGCTGCATAATTGGTTGAGGAATTTGGCGGACACAGGTTGCGATTTTTGGATTTGTTCTCAATAGATTGCCTGTCCCGGCAATATCTGATATAATATCCTAAAATGCAAGGGAGGATGAATTTATGCCAATGTCACCCTTCCACGCATTTGCTAAAGCCCGCGTTCTGGAAAATTGCGACACACTTATCGCCGCGTTCGCTTCCTCAAACATAGAAGTTTACCCTTACCAAATAGCGGCTGCTCAGTTTGCGCTCCGCTCACCATATCTTCGTGGCGTGATTCTGTGCGACGAAGGTTCGCTTGGTAAAACATACGAAGCTATGCTGATCACCGTCCAAAAATGGTATGAAGGCGCAAAAGTGGCAATCATCGTCACTACCCCGCTGTTCATGCAATGGAAACGGCTGATTGAAGATAAGTTCACCATTCCGCTTGAAGAATTAAACTTGATGACATATGAGGATGCCATCGCAAGCGCCGAAAGCCTTGCGGTTTTTGACGTGGTCGTTTTCGATGAGGCGCATACCCTAAAGAACCATGAAACCCAAAAGGCAGCCACGCTGAAAACTGCCACAGCCGGGGCGTTCAAAATCCTTCTGACCGCCACACCGATGCAGACCTCCATCATGGATTTGTATGGACTCATCCACTTTATAGACGACACTGTCCTCGGAGATACGGATACCTTTTATCGCCGTTACTACCGCAAGCCGGAGAATTACCACGAACTCTCCGACCGGGTAAGCCGGTTCTGCTTCCGTACCACACGGGCGCAGGTGGTAAACTATACCAAAATCCCCCGCCGCATACCGATTACCATTGAATATGAAATGTCCGCCAAAGAGCGTGAATTATATGACTTGGCAGAAAAATACCTAACCCGTGAAAACAGGGCGGCGTTCCCTAATATGGATGAACACCGCCTGTCGCTAATCATGCACCGCAGTCTCTCTTCCTCAACCGACGCGTTTATCAAGTTTTTGACCGGCGTGGCTGACAGGCTGGGATCGGACGAGGAGAGAGACGAAATCACTGCCATGCTGGAGTTGGCGAGGAATATCACAGCGGATGCCAAAGCCGCCGAATTTGTCCGGACGTTAAAGGCGGCACTCCCGGCATTGCATAAGTTAGGCGCAAACAAGAAGGCGCTGGTGTTCACCGAGAGCCGCGACACACAGAAGTATATCGCCGGATACCTCGCGGATTGCGGGTTTGATGTACTTACCTACAACGGCGATAAAACGCGGGAGTATGAAATTATCGACAGCTTCCAATCCAAGACGCAAATATTAGTGGCGACAGACATTGCCGCCGAAGGATTTAACTTAGAATTCTGCTCCTTAGTGGTCAACTACGACTTGCCATATAACGCGCTCGAAATCGAACAGCGTATAAACCGCTGTCACCGGCAAGGGCAGGAAAACGATGTAATCGTGTTGTCTTTTCTCGATAAGAGTAATTACGGCGATGTCCGCACGTTGGAAATTGCTAACAAACGGCTGGAGCAGTTTCAAGGGATTATCGGAATGTCCGACCGGATTTTCGGAAACTTCGGCGCGGATGTCGCAGAGGTTATTCGCACTAACGCCCGGCACAAAGACGATATACAGCGGGAGTTTGCGGAGATATTGACACAACACAGGGATACCAACGAGGCACTGGTGGACGCCGCCGAAAACGTATTGTTTACGTCGTTTACCAGTGATGTGGCGAAAAGCGTAACAGTTACGCCGAAATATATCGATGAGAAAATCGAGCAGATCAACAACGATCTTTGGGAAATCACTAAGCTGCTCTTGGCAGAGCATGGTTATATTATTGACGAAGTAGCGCGGACAGCCACTTTACCCGAAGGCGCGGAACCGCCGCACCTTTTTTACTATTGGACAGGCAGCCGGAATGCTCCGTATAAAGGCTTGAAGAAGTATGGCATGGGTCAAAACTACAAGCCTGCCTCCGGGCGGGTGACGCTTACCAGTCCCATCGGGCGCGGTGTAATCCATAACATTGAATGCGCGGATGTTGGGCAGTTGACAGTGGATGGTGGACAGTGGATAGTGGATAATTGTCAAATCGGCTTCTACACCGTGGATGTTGGCGGTACAACCTATGATGCTTTTGTTGGCAAGACCGCAAATGGGCAACCTCTGGAAGATAATAGTTGCCGTGAGATAATGGCTTTGCCGATATTGGAATTTGAGGAGCAGGAGCGCAGAGCGGCAGCTTGGCTTCGCGGTTCTACAGGCGGCGCAAACTTCCACGAACTGGACAGGCTTATCCCCGTCAAAGATTTTATACAACGGCAGCTTGAGAACCGAACATCGGCGCAGAATGAAGAAATCGCCCGGATGCGGGAGGCAAACAGCCGAAAAAAGACGGAATTGGAGCGAAATCTAAACGCCGCCCGAGCAGAACTCAAGGCGGCGCAGAGCAAAACGGAGAGAGATTTATCCCGGTATGAGACGTTGAAAGCTCATAGGGAGGCAGTTTTTTTGACAAAACGAGTCAAAGAACTTGAAAAATCCCTGCATTATGATAAAATGGTACTCGAACAAGAATTGCGTGCCGAAGTTGAGGCGTTCTTGGGCAAATCAAAACTGACGGCGAAAGTGCACAGACAATTCATACTGAACGTCCTCAGCCGATAACCTCATCCATCGAATACCGTTTGCCGTTGTCGCCCGCTTTCCTCTCAGCGACCATTGCGGCAATTTCCGAATGTTCCATGTCCTCCAGTACCGACTGGAACTGCTTATACCGGTCGATATCCATCATAACAATATCGGGGCGGTTGTTTTTGAAGATAAACGTAGTCCCCAGCGTCTTTGTTTTATCGCAGGCGGATTTGAAGCTCTTGGTAGCTTCGGTGATGGGGATGATTGCTTCCATTGCGATTTGCATTTAACATACCTCCTCGCTACGACTCCATTATAGCAAGCCCGAAGAAAAATGTCAACGATTATTCGAATAATAGCTTGTGAAATATACGGGAGAATTATCCATGAAGAGTATAACGGTTTCGTTCACCGAAGAATCTAAGGCGGATTATAACGCGCTTCCGGCTAACCTCAAGGAAGAGTGCGGATTGTTGTTGCGCAAGTTGGAGCGCGCGGGAAAGAAGCTGGGCATACCGCTCGAGAATAAAAACGGCAGGGATTTGCGCGGATATTACAAACTCTACTTTGATCAGGCACGGTACCGTGTAGTTTATACTGTCGTTGACGAACAAATCGAAATCACAGCCGTGGGTGAGACATTGAAAGAGTCTTTAGAGATTGTGGGAATCGGCAAGCGCGACAAAGCATTTATCTACAATATGATTCACCAGAGAATTATCATGCAAGAGGACAAGGCGGATGACTGAAAAAATGGACGGCATGTCAATGGATATAGAGCTGGAAGCACGGCAACGGTTGCAGAGCGTTTTCCCGGAGTGCTTTTCCGAGGGTGCGCTGGATATAGATAAATTGCTGTCGATGTGCGGCGAATATATCGACAACGATTTTGAAAAATATAAATTCGAGTGGCACGGTAAGGGCAACGCTTTGAAACACGCCCAACGCCGCTCCGCCGCCTGCCTTCGCCCCTGTCGTGAAGAAAGCGTGGATTTTGATACCACGCAGAACCTTTATATTGAGGGCGACAACTTGGAAGTCTTGAAACTCCTGCAAACGGCCTACTTCCGGCAGGTGAAGATGATTTACATTGACCCACCGTACAACACCGGCAATGACTTTGTGTAAACCATATGTGCGTCTGCTTTCCGCAACGAAGGATGGCGGCGGTTTCAAGGCGAAGTTGGAAATAGATGTGGCGTCCGCCGGCGGCCGGGTGGAGCGCAAGACGGTGACCGTCAAGTCCGGCACCGACCTTTATAAAATCTCCAAAGGGCGTGAACTTTACGAAGGTTATGAAGTGCTGGGGATAGACACCACCCCCGGTGCGGAAGTCATAGAGTTTTCTAATGGCGAATATGTCCGACATGGGTCCCCCATTGGCGATGTGGACGATATGCTGCTCAAACGCGCGCAAATTAAACGGACGATTGAGTTTCACCTTGAAAAAGAACTCCGATTCCGCGACAAAGGCATAAAAGTCCTGTCGCTGTTCTTTATAGACGAAGTGGCAAATTATCGTGCGGCGGACGGCAGTCCGGGTATATATGCGCAGATGTTTGAAGAATGTTATACCGAACTGATAAACTCTCCGCGCTTTGTAGAGTTGCGGGATGTATTCCCAAACAATGGCATCCATGACGGCTATTTCTCATAGGACAAAAAGGGCAATTATAAAAATACGAAAGGCGATACAGCGGACGATTTTACCACCTACCAAACCATCATGCAGAAAAAGGAATGGCTGCTTTCCTTTGAATGCCCGCTCCGTTTCATATGGTCACACTCGGCACTCAAAGAAGGCTGGGACAACCCCAATGTGTTCCAAGTCTGTACATTGATAGAACAGAAATCCACCTTCACCGCCCGGCAAAAAATTGGGCGCGGTCTCCGGCTCTGCGTCAATCAAAACGGTGAACGTGAGGATGATAAAAATATCAATCTCCTCCATGTCGTGGCAAATGAGAGCTTTGCAGAGTTTGCCGGGAATCTGCAGCGGGAAATCGAAGCGGAGACAGGTGTCAAATTTGGGTATTTACAAATCAGTATGTTTGTCGGGCAGACCTATACCGAAACCCGGAAAGTAGAACAGTCCGTCACACCGGAACAGGCGGCGAAGGTGGTTGAGGTATTACAATCCAGCGGACTGATAGATGATACCGGCGCAATCGCGCCCACAGCCACACCTGCCCAAATTGAGGAAATCGAACTACCGCCCGAAATTGAGGATGTAAAGGAACTGGTCACGGCTGTAATCGAAAGGGCGGAGCCGGTAAAAATGGAAGCCATCGCCGGGACAACGTACACGGCAACGGTTACCGAAGAAAAAACACTCACCTACGATGATGCTGTGGAAATCATGGATAGAGTGTTTTCTACAAGAAAAGACAGGAGGTTTATGGCAGTTGCAAGAAGAGTCGCTGTATGACTGCTTAAAAATAGTAGCTACTCACGGATAATTGATGTTGGCTTAAAATTCTGCATTAACAGTGCCTAGGAAACTTAGGTAAATGTTGTTGTACATGTCGAAGGACAACGAACGGTGTCAGATTTACAGAAATCGTTTTTGTAGCGGCATCGCTACAAGATGTTATTGTTTCCGTGCTGACATCTATTGCCAAAGAATGTCGAAAGACAACGAACGGTGTCAGATTTACGGAAGTCGTTTTTGTAGCGGCAACGCTACAAAATGTAATTGTTTCCGTCCCGACGTCTATTGCCACGAGGATGTCAAGCACAAGACAAAAATTTTGTTTTGTGCTTGACATTTTATTTTTGTGGGCTTCTCCATAAGCATGGAGCGAATGTCGAAATCGGAGTAGTCGATTATCTTTGTAAAACAGCTTTCCTGAAACAAAATTAAATCGGCAATTATCTCTCTGTCAGCAATTACAGACACCAAACCTTCAAGGATGCCCAAAACTCGATGCGTGTCTGCCAGCGACGTAGCAAGGTAATCATTCATAACATGAAAATTACCCGCCATCAGAGGGCGGGGCGTGAATGTATAGTAAGCGGAGCGCAAGGCATCAGTTCTAGTGTGCTCCGTATAATCTCCGGTATGAACGAACAAACGACATCCCACCCTTTCGAGTCGCTCTTTGTCCCTTTTTCTTGTTACCTATCTATTGTACCTGAACAGGAAAATGTTTTTTTCTATTGACGCATACCTTAAAAAGGGATATAATAACTATTGCCAAGAGCAAGGACATGGAGGTGCAGTGTAATGGAACTGAGAAATTACATGGAGCTTGTGGTGGAAAAGAGCATAAACGAATTGTTACCTAAATCAGGCGCTTGTGACTGTGAAAAGTGCCGTTTGGATATTATGTCACTTGCGTTAAATAACCTCAAATCGCAATACATCGTAACGGAAACCGGCGCTTTGTATGCTAAACTGAGAGATTTTGACTTTCAGCACAACGTTGACGTCACGGCAGCCGTTGTCAATGCGATACAGAAAGTAAAGGACAGGCCTCAGCACTAAAAGGAGAGGTGTAAATATGAACAGTACCCATGAATTCAGTATCCTGATTGCGAATGGTAACAGCTCTGACATGTCATCATTACGGGACATACTCGACAACAAGTATAATCTGCTATTCGCAGAGACAGTAAAAGACGCCATGGAGACGGCACGGGAAAAAAAGCCTGAAGTCATATTGCTTGATATGAATATGCCCGACATGAGTGGCTTTGACGCGCTTGTTGAACTTAGGGATTGCATTGACACGAACAGCATTCCCGTTGTTATGATTACCGTCAGTGACTGTGTCGAGGACGAGGAAAAAGGGTTCTTTCGCGGGGCATCCGATTTTATCAAAAAGCCATTTATTCCCACGACAGTAAAGGCGAGGATCAAAACGCAGATAGAGGTCGTCAGACAGGCACGCCGTGTAGAACGATATGCGCTTATCGACCCTCTTGTAGACATTCCGAACAGGCGCAGCTTTGACACGCAGATGGAACTGGAGTGGGCAAGGGCTATACGGGAAAAAACACCGATAAACCTTTTGATGGTCGATTTAGACGACTTTATGAAATACAACGAAGCACACGGGAGCGAGCAAGGCGATGCCGTACTGCAGACAATGGCAAAAGCCCTCTCATCAACGATTAAGAGAAAGACCGACATGGCATTCCGCTGGGGTGGCGATGCGTTTGCCGTAATATTACAGGATACCACTCTGGGCGGCGCATTAAGGGTCGCCGAGGATATCCGCGCCAATGTCGAGACCGCTGAAATACAGGGAGGTTCACCGTCTGTTACGGTGAGTATCGGCATAGCGTCTGCAACTCCTGTGCCGGAGAGCAATATGTCCGAGCTCATAACAGCGGCAGATAACGCGCTTCGCGGCGCGAAAGAGGGCGGCAAAAACACAGTACGCGCATACACGGTCATATAACGATATAAAAATAAACGAACCCTTTACCATCGGTAAAGGGTTCGTTTTATTCGTACAGGGCACGGTGCCCTCGGCGCAACGCTATACCGCCCGCGGGCGATTGATAATAGCTTCTATAAAGGTGCGGTAAACCACAGGGTTTCGTCATCTAACGCGACGCCAACTCTTAATGCCAGCGGATGACTGCCCGCATCAAGCAGCTGCCCGTCATAACCTGCGGAGTACGCCGTACCCGGACTCAAACCGTTAAAGCCGGTCACAATACCCGGGGCCACAAGGACACGCGCCATTCCATCATCGACAGACAGCGCGACCCCGGCGAAGTTGACATGTTCGAGATATGTCCCAAACGAAACCAGCCCGCCTGACAGGACCGTACCGCTGCTGTTGCTGTTGCACGAGAGCGTATAGGGATTGCAAAATAGTGAAATAGGCTCGACTATGGGAGCCTCCTCACTCGCAACATTATATCTCGGCCATATGCCTGTCCCCATGAGCTTAACGCTGTTGTCCGTTACTCTGAATACCGAGCTGCCCTTTGCCGTGCCGTTGTTTACGAGAGCGATATTATGGATTATCTTGATATGCTCACCGGACAGTGTAAGGGCTGTAGGTGTACCGCTGCCGTACCCAAGTACCTGCTGCGGATTTTCGGCGGTGATAACGCTCGAGCTGTTGATGTTCATAAACGTGCACTCGATATTGGGGCTTACCGCGCTGAAGACAGCAAAACGGCTGTGGCTTACACCGGCGAACCCGAACGCTGATCTCGTGAAAGTGAAAGCGGGGCCGGTCGTGATATTCACTCCGTTTATATCAAGCACGCGAAAACTATTCGCGTTTGTCTGGAATATACAACGGTTGCCTGAAATGTTTATAGTAGGGAAGTCGCAGTTGGTGCTGTCCAACAACGTAACAGCGCCATTAGATAGTACGCCGCCCGCGAGTTTTATCGCTATGCCGTGTGTACCGCCGGATTGAGCATACTTCATAAGGACAGTGTCATTTGAAACAAAGCTGAATCTGTTCTCCATCATCGTTGTATTGCTTGTAATGCCAACGTATCTGTCTATCTGTTGATAGATTTCTCCGTCGAATCTAAATGCATATACAAACGATGCGCCTGTGTTGGGTTCTATAATACACAACAGCCATGTGTTTTTATCTACACGCCTGACCCTCACGGGTACCCTTGCCAACGACGAAGTTTGAGCTCCCGCGTGTATCAAGTGTCTTTCGGTGATGAAGCCGCTTTCTAACTTGGCAATAATTGCTGTCGGTATATACGCGGAGCTGGTTCTCTTACTATATGTCACTATAGCATAATCGCCGAACAGCGGTACAATAACGGCTCCGTTTAGAATACTGTTAAAGTTATCAATCGTGATTTGAGCAGTCTCTTGTATACCACGAAAACAGCCGTACTTGGGCGTGCTTACGCCGTTTTTCTCCAGCTTTACGACACACGGTACATTTAGTGTTTCGCCCGGAGCAACAGGCAATTCTATGATAGTCTGTCCCGCAGGGACGGCTATTCCGTCTCTGTCGCCCGCATAAATCGTTCCCAGTTCACTGACGCTTATCTCTGCACATCCTAGCTCACCGCCGGTCTCCGGCATGGGATCCTTGCGCTTTGAGGTGATTTGAGCGATATTGCCGTCTACATCCGTCAGCTTTTCACTGTCTATCGTTCTGCTCATGATCTTTGCGCCGTCAATGCTGCCGTCGGCAAGTCCGTCGTTGACGACACCCTTTATATTACGCTGCAACGCCGAGATCTGGTCTCCAAGATTGACCGCCGCCTCGCCGTTGGCGGTGGTCAGACCGTCCACAGGCGCACTGGCTATATAATGCGCGCCGGATTCGCCGCTTTTTTCCGATGCAAGCGCATCTATCAACTGGTTATACTTACCGCCAAGAACGACCTTTGCCGGACTGTCAAAGCGAGCTTTAAGTTCAGCGGCGCTTAGGGCCGGTCGGTCGGGTAACGAACTAACGTCGTGCCCCGCGTAATCCGCGGTTTTCACTTTTAAATCAGATATTTTCATAATCATTCTCCTCTTTAACGACCCTTGCGATAAAGCGGTCGATATAACTTTTGCGCCTATCCTCTTCGGCGAGATGAGCCTTTATGCTCTCAATATATACATCCATGCGGACGTTTTCATTTTTCATGGTCATTCTCCTTTTACCTCTGCGCCTGCTATCATACGAATCTCAGCCGCCACAAGCCCCAGTCCCTCGGGGCGGTCGTTTTTTATCAGCAGCTGCAGCGATTCAAAACGCCGCGCGACATTTTTTATTGTAATTGTACGTGGCCTGTTGATGCAATTGAATGTAAAGTTGCTAAAGTCAACGTCGGTGAAATCTAAAAGGCTGGTACTGACTGACTTTATCAAGCTATAGCCTGTATCTTCTGCGGCGGCGTATATGTCTGCGCCCGAGCGTAGAAACGGCTGAAGTACGACTGCTGCCGATGCCGGCACAGTTTTTCTACGGCTCCAAATGCCGCCGCCTGTCACGGGTGTACCGAGGAACGGTGTCGCCCAGTGCGCGCACACAGGCGCGCCATCATCATGATATATATTGTTGCCGTCGTCTTTGTGTGTCATAAACCTGTAGACATTGCCGTCCGCCGTCCCGAAAAATAGCCTCTCTCCCCACGTCACCGCCGCGGTTGCCGGAACGCCTGTCCAACGATGCCATTCGTATTGACCGTATCTGCCACTCTGCCGCAGACGCTCGTCCGCGACATATACGCTGTTGTTTACGAACAGGTATAGCTTGGTCTTGATAATTACGCTTATCGCGTCATTAAGGTTAGTCTCGGCGGTGAGCAGATTATTGACAAACACGCTCAGGTTATGAATAATTCGCCTGTCTCCGAAGAGTGCCGCTACCGCCGTGCAAACCCCGCGCCGGGCTAGAAAGAGCTGCTCATCGCCGAGCTTACACAGCGAGCGCGGCGCGATACAGCCATGGTCCTCGCTGACAAATGTGTTGCCATCGTCCGGGAAATATTCAGGGTTAAGCGGACTGCTGAGATACGCGGCCTGCGGGGTTTCAGGGTTGCCGTAAAATTTTACTCCGGTGCCGTTATTCTCGCTTTCAAAAGTAAAGTAACGACATCTGTTGATTAACGCCATGCCGGCCGTGTCAGTCTTTGAAAAGCATATGTCTATAACCGCGCCGTTTCTCGGTGCGGCTGTCAGTTCAATGCTCCCAGCCGTCCTGTTGACCGTCAGTCCTGTGCCCTCAAGCGTCAAGACGCCGTCGATATAGGCATATACGGCGAGGTTATCGATCCATTCAACATCAAGGGAGAACAGCCTTACATTACCATTGCCGTAGAATATATTACGCCTGAGTCCCGTCAGCCTATTAGGACGTTCGTGCGCTGAACCTTCGATTGCCGTTGTCGGGATATAAGCGTGGTCGGAAACCTTGACGACATTCCCGCCGTCGAATACCAGATATGCTCTGCCGTCAAGGATATAGAGTTTTCCGTCCATGACAAACGAGCATGACGGCGCGTTGGCCATATCGGAATATATAACAGTGGCTTCGCTGCCTATCAAGTGATAGAGTTTTGTGCCGGCGTGTATAAGACGGTATTCGCCCACATCAGTTTCAAGTTGATGAAAACCGTTCACTCGTCCGTCCAGAGCGCGGCTGATTACTGGCGTAAAGCCTGTTCGCTTGACAGGCGTGTGCATCTCCTCTCCGAAGTCCATATTCACAGCGTCGGGTGAACGGCGAATGTTATCGAGCAAGCTTCCCGTTCGGAAGTCACAGCCCAAAAAGCGGTCGATATATATTACCTCGTGTTTGCTTTTCAGATCGGGCATCGGTATAGCTGAATATCTCATACCGCCACCTCAAAACAACTTATTCAGGGTATAAGCCTGAGTGGGTCTTGACTTGGGTTTCAGGTTTGCCAGCAGACCTTGATTCTCTCTGAAAAGCTGTGCGTAAAAAACTTCGTTTTCGTGTTGAACGCACATCGCCGCAACGCCCGCTATTAGCGCAGGCTCTGCTTCCGGCGGCACATCGAGTTCTATATCATCGGGCGTATCATCGTCTATCGGCTCGTAAAACGCCATGTAATCAACGACATACTCACCCGTTGCGAGATACGCTATCTCAAGCGTTTTATCGTCAGCCCACGCTATGTACGGCAGGGCATTATAGCCGTCCGCGCGCGTGACAGCGGCCACGGATTGAAAGTCATCCGGCATTTCATAGCTGATAACATCCAGATATACGGGGGTGTCATCATCACCGTCAAGAACTTCGCGCCCTATCGGCGGGTCGTGAAGAATAGTAAAGCGCTTGCGTTTTGGCATGATTGAGCCGATAACGCGCAGCTGCACACCTGCAAACCCCGGTATCCTAATGCAAAAGTCGCGGATATGCGGTGTGTCGCGCGTTATCTCCGCACCGTTGCGTGTCAACTCGTCCAGTCTTGCCAACACAAGTGTTTTAAGCCTGTCCAGTGTCATTGTACATCTCTCCTTTGTTTATGATTTGGAATACTGGAGAGAGCGTACAATACTATAAAGTGACATGGAGGGACAGGAACAGTTAACGATTGATAATAAATGATAATGAGGAAGAGTGTAGAGGAGCATCCTTGACGTCTCGCGGACGTAAAAAAGTCGGGCATTGAAGCCCGACCCTGCGAAAAAATATATTTCCTCTACCTCTTCAACTTCTCCGCCATATTGGTCTTCTCCCACGGCAGATCGACGTCCGAGCGTCCAAAATGACCATAAGCGGCCGTCTGCGCATAGATGGGGCGGCGCAGGTCGAGGTACTTGATTATCGCCGCCGGACGCAGGTCAAACTCGCGGATAATCAGTGCCGACAGCTCGGCATCGGACATAACGCCCGTGCCCGCAGTATCCACCATAACTGATACGGGCTGGGCAACGCCGATGGCGTATGCGAGTTCTATCATACAGCTTCGCGCAAGTCCCGCTGCGACGATGTTCTTGGCAATATGGCGCGACATATACGCGGCGGAACGGTCTACCTTCGTCGGGTCTTTACCCGAGAACGAACCGCCGCCGTGCGGAGCATAGCCGCCATATGTGTCAACGATTATCTTGCGCCCCGTAAGGCCGGAGTCGCCGTGAGGGCCGCCCACGACAAAACGTCCGGTGGGGTTAACGTAGATTTTAGTGTTTTTATCAATCAGCCCGTCGGGGATTATGGGCTTTATTACTGTTTCAAGGATGCCCTCACGCACTGTCTGGATGTCGGTGTTCGCTTTGTGCTGGGTGGAGACGATGATGGCTTCACAGCGCGCGACGTTATTATCGCCGTCATACTCGACAGTGACCTGTGATTTGCCATCGGGCAGTACCCAGTCTAGGATATTCTGTTTGCGCACCAGGGCAAGGCGGTAACTCAGCTTATGCGCCCAAGAGATAGCTGCGGGCATAAGCTCGGGGGTCTGGTCGCAGGCATATCCAAACATCATGCCTTGGTCGCCCGCGCCGATATGGTCGGCGGAGTCGCCCTTGTCCTCTTTATACTCCAGCGAGTTATCAACGCCGAGCGCAATGTCGGGGCTCTGCTCATCAATGGCAGTTAGCACGGCGGCAGATGAGCCGGCAAACCCCATCTGAGGGTCGTTATAACCGATACGGTTGATAGTGTCGCGCACCACATGGGGTATCTCCACATAACATTCGGTTGAAATCTCGCCCATGACAAGCGCCATGCCGGTTGTGCAGATGCACTCACACGCCACACGCGCGTTAGGGTCTTCGGCAAGTATCGCGTCGAGTACCGAATCGGCGATTTGGTCGCATACTTTGTCAGGATGTCCCTCAGTTACGGATTCTGATGTGAATAATTTCATGTTGATTTCTCCTATCTAATATTGTTGCAGGTATTTTTCCTGTTCCTCAGTCAGCACATCCAGACCGATTTTGGATGATAGCAGCCTTATTTCCGATACCCTCGCGTCGATCTTAGGATCGACGGGATAGACGCCTTTTTCAAGCCCCTTACCATGTTTAGCCAAATATTCCAGCGCAAGTGCCTGCACGCCGAAGCTCATGTCCATAATCTCAACAGGATGCCCGTTGCCCGCGGCAAGGTTCACTAAACGCCCCTCGCACAGGACGTTTAAGATACGCCCATCCGCCTGTATAAAGCCCTCGATGTTAGGACGGCGCATAATGCGCTCTTTAGAATTATCCCTAAGCCACGCCACATCGACCTCGCAGTCAAAGTGACCCGCGTTTGTCAGGAATGCGCCGTTTTTCATCGTGGCGAAATGGCGGTCGATGATAACGTCTTTACAGCCCGTCACTGTGCAGAAGAAGTCGCCCAAGGGCGCCGCGTCGTCCATCTTCATCACGCGGAACCCATCCATGACGGCCTCGATAGCCTTAATCGCATTAATCTCTGTAATGATGACATTCGCGCCAAGCCCGGCTGCGCGCATAGCCACACCGCGTCCGCACCAGCCATATCCGGCGACGACGACAGTCTTGCCTGTGACCTGTATATTCGTCGTGTGCATAATGGCATCCCACACAGACTGACCCGTGCCGTAGCGATTGTCAAACAGATGCTTCATGTCAGCGTCATTGACGGCAATGATAGGGAATATGAGCTGACCGCTCACGGCGCGTTGTTTATGGCGAATCACGCCGGTCGTAGTCTCCTCCGTGCCGCCAATAAGGCGGTCGCCATACGCGCGGCAGTCACCGTGCAGCAGTTCGGTAAGGTCGCCGCCGTCGTCGAGTATCAAATGCGGATGACATGACAGCGCCGTCGAGAGATGCTCTTTATACTCGTCGGGGGTACAGTTATACCACGCGAATACATTGACACCCATTGTGGACAGCGCGGCCGCCACGTCGTCATGCGTCGAGAGCGGGTTACATCCGGTAGCGTGGACATCCGCGCCTCCCGCCGCAAGCAACAGCGCGAGACACGCTGTCTTGGCTTCAAGATGAACGCTGGTGGTGATAGACAGCCCATTAAAAGGTTTGGTTTTGACAAACTCTTTCTCAAGTTCATTAAGAACAGGCATATACGCTCTTGCCCACTCTATCTTTTTGCGTCCCATTTCGGCCAGGTTTATATCACGGATTATACTCATCGGCATCAGCCTCCTATTTGTATTATCGTTTCTAATAATTATATACAACATATAGAAGAAAGTCAATCAGGAATCTTATATACACAAATTGTTTATAAAGGTAATGCAAAATATACTTGATACAATGAATATAATAGTGTATATTATGACTATGAAAGGAGACATTATATGAAAAACAAGAGAATGAAAATCGCTCGAATGGAAGTCGATATGAAACAGGAAGACTTGGCAAAAGCTGTGGGAGTCACTCGTCAGACAATCGGGATGATAGAATCAGGAAACTATAATCCCACGCTAAACCTTTGTATAGCGATTTGCAAAGTACTTGGCAAAACATTAAATGATTTATTTTGGGAGGGAGAAAAATGAAAACCGAAAGAGTGAAAGACGAAAGGGTTATAACCCAACAACGAAAAATTAACAGTGAAGCATTTGGAATACTGTTTGTATTACTCCTCGGCGCTATGATAATACAACTGTACTTTTTGGATGCCGAACCCAAGCAATATGCCGCAGAGTTAATTTGTTTGTTTATAGCGTGCGTTTATATCATGGTGCGGCATCTGACGTTGGGACTTGATTTGTTTGGCGAGGGCAAACGCGCCAAGTATATTCCCCTTCTCAGCAGTGTAGTTTCCGGAGTTATCTTCACGACAATCACCGGTGTCATAAATTATTTCAGATACGCTGAAACATATGAGGATAACATCGGCCTTTTTATCGCTATGCTGGCAATCACCTTTATCAGCATGACCCTTATAGTTTTTGTCGTGCTGGCGTTTTTAAGCTTTCTGAATAAGAGAAAGCAGGCGAAAATTCAAGAGAAGTTAGATGAAGACGAATAAGCGATGTTAATAATAAGCCGGAGTATGACTGCAAACACTCCGGCTTTGTTTTTTTACATAAAAAAATAAAAAACTCTTGACATATAATCGAACTCGCAGTACAATATATACACTGATGGTTCGAGGTGGTGTATTATGAATAAAAAAGAACGTCTGGCAGAGTTTAACCGAAACAACATATTAGATACCGCTAAACTGTTGTTTTTGGAAAAAGGCATAACCCAGACGACTATGGACGACATCGCAAAAAAGGCAGATTACAGCAAGTCTACTATCTATGTCTATTTCAAGAGTAAGGAGGAAATATTTGACTATATAGTTTTAGAGTATATTACATTACTGAAAGACGGAATAGACAAGGCAGTAAGTAATGCAAAGGAGTTTGCCGACGGGTATTTTGCGATTTGCAATATGATGGTGGATTTCTATAATACCTATCCAATGTACTTTGACAGTATCTTAGGGGAAATCAAAATCGTCACGGATGAATCGAATCCTGTGCTGTTCAAGATTTATGCGGTTGGCGAGCAGATAAACGATATAATTGAGAGCTATGTTAAGGACTGCATAGACAAGGGGGAGATATGTACTGATTTAGAGCCGCTGACTCAAACGATTTTTGCTCTGTGGGCCGGCATATGCGGGATAGTTTTATTGGCACATAAAAAAGAAGAATATATCTTAAAAAGAATGAATGTTTCAAAAGATATGTTCATGCAAAACGGCTTTAAACTTTTGTTAAAATCAATAATTAAGGAGGATGTTAATCATGGGTAAATCAAACAAAAAGAAAATGAAAGGCTGGCTTATAATCGCTCTATGCGTTGTTGGGGCCGCCGCTTTATACTTTGCATATTATATGTCGGGCATAATATCCTATAAGAACAAAGTGAAAAATACGGTAATACCCGAGGTGAATATATCAGCAATCCCCGACGGTACTTACATCGGCGATTATGACGTAAATATTCTTTACGCCAAAGTGGAAGTGATTGTTAAATCGGGCGAAATCACGGATATTATTCTTATAGAACACCGACATGACCACGGAGAGCGTGCCGAACGTGTTACAGATGATATAATAGCAGAGCAGAGTTTAGATGTTGACGCGGTTTCCGGCGCTACCAATTCCAGTACGGTAATCAAAAAAGCGGTTTCAAATGCACTTCAGAGTGCAGATAATGGCGGCCAATCTTGACAATGATAAGGGCTTTGCTTGTTAGCGTTGGGTTTCTATGCGTGGGAGTCGGCACAGTCGGAATATTTATGCCCATTCTGCCGGCAACCCCATTTTACTTGCTGGCAACTATTTGCTTTACCAAAGGCTCTACGCGATTTCACCGTTGGTTTACAAGGACAAAGCTGTACAAAGAACATTTTAAAAGTTTCGCAGAAAGCAGGAGAATGACGCTGAAAGCAAAAATGCTAATATTGATTCCTGTGTCTGTCATGCTCTTATTGACATGTTTGGCGGTCGATGTACTTGTAGTAAGAATTATAATTAGCGTTCTTCTTGCAATTAAGATTTGGTATTTTCTATTCATTATTAAAACAATTCAACGCAGTTGACTTTTGTGTGCCATACTGTTATATTTGAAACAGATGGAGGGTTAATTAATAATGATATATGAGTTTTTATGGTGAAGCCCAAAAAATATTACGGACAGAATTTTCTGACGGATAAAAATATAACCGAGTGTATCGCCGATGTCTCAGGCGCGGATGATCATTCCGGCGTTATCGAGATCGGCGCGGGTCGGGGTATTCTCACTGCCGCACTGGCACAGCGCGCCGCAAAGGTCGTGTCACTGGAGATTGACCGCGACCTGCTGCCCGGTTTAAAAGAAAACCTTCCATATGATAACGTCGAGATAATCAATCAGGACGCGCAGAAAACTGATTTCGCCGCCCTTTGCCGCGAAAAGCTGGAGGGTTTGCGTCCTCTTCTGTGCGCCAACCTACCCTATAACATCACCACCCCATTGCTGACCGCTATACTATCCGCCGGCTGCTTTGAGCGGGTAACTGTGATGGTTCAGCGCGAGGTGGCTCTGCGGCTTTGCGCAAAGGCGGGAACGCCGGATTACGGCTCGTTTTCGCTGTTCGTACAAAACCGCGCCGATGTAAACATCGCGTTTAGCGTCCCGCCGCACTGTTTCTCTCCCGCACCAAAGGTGACTTCCGCAGTCGTCACGCTCGACCA
>Ga0123353_10000740_pt1 | contig 39669 bp, 39 predicted proteins | sample TergutLab28metaG_3_FD_92763 | JGI IMG/M metagenome (GOLD analysis project Ga0123353, IMG submission 92763) | Labiotermes labralis P3 segment gut microbial communities from Petit-Saut dam, French Guiana - Lab288 P3 | ecosystem: Host-associated > Arthropoda: Insects > Digestive system > Gut ... | reverse complement strand
TCTCAACAATATTATACCATTTGGAGCTAATCGTTTCTATATATTATTTGGAGTGATTCATCGGGTTTGCCATGCCCGAAAACTATTGAAACTACTAAGGTTACAGTGTTTTGCTCATGGCTGCTTATAATTATCGGGGGTGATAAATTGAACAAGTACGAGATAAATACTGAAAAGAAAAAGAAAGACGTTGTAAACGCGGCTTTAGCCCTTTTCACGGAGAAAGGGTTTACTAATGTCAGCATTAAAGAGATCGCGGCGCTTGCTCATGTATCTCAAGTAACCATTTACAATTATTTCGGAAGCAAGGAAGCCTTAATTACAGAGTGTGCTGACATTATAATGGACGATACAGTGCAAAAGGCATCAGATATTTTGAAGAAAGATATACCTTTTACAGAAAAAATCAATTTAGCATTTCTGGATTCAACAAAAAGTATCAACTTAGCGCTTACTGATTATTTCACGGAATACGCATTAAATGACCCTGTGTTGATTGATTTGCTAACTAAAAATATAAATGAAAGAAAAAAAATAATTTATCGTAAGTTTATTGAGTACGGCAAACAGGACGGTATTATAAGCAATGCCATATCAACAGATACGATTGTAGATTTTATCGAAGCGCTTAACATTGCGGGCAGCAAATGGGAATCGCATGGTGATGCGATAACGAAGATTCAACAAATCTATCATCTGTTTCTATACGGCGTTATCGGAAAGTCATAAACGAAAAGCCCCAGGCGTAACTGGGCGCACCCGTAAGACAACATTAAACGGTGTAACCGCAAGGCTACACCATTTTTCATTATTATCTCTCAGCCTCTGCTAATGCTTATAATATTAGGTTATATTATGAAAACTGTGAAAACCTAAGTAAATAGCCATCAGGGTCTTGCACTAATAATTCTCTTCCTTTATGCAAGACATCATCTTGTCTATAATTAAATTCGCTTATATCTCTAAAAAGCGCAACTCCGTTCAACATCAGTTTTTCACGCAATAAATTTAAGTTACTTGTTTTTATTTGGAGATTCATCCCTCTGCCAAAAGGATAATCTAATACGCCGGTCTCCCAATAACCGTTAATTTGCTCTATCATCATTTGAGTTTCACCAAAAGATATAAATGCAAATTTATCTTCTATTCGCTCATATTCAATCTTAAAACCTAATATATCTGCATAAAAGAGTTTTGAATTTTCAATATCTGTGACTGAAAGCTCTGGTATCAACGCGTTAAATTTGAATTTCACAAGTTCCACTCTCCACTAATATAAATATTTCACAATAAATAACACATAAAGCATATCATAAAAGGTATTTAATATCAATATTCTAGCTGCTCGGCTTCGCAGAGCAAAACCGCTCCTCTTATCGCACGTTTTTTCAGCCGTCAAGGGCCGTAGTATTTTTCTTTGTATTCGAGAATCCAATTTTCCTTGACTGTCGAAAGCTTTCGTGCTTGCAAGTGTTACCGATGAGGGCTTACGGGGTGATGAAAGGTCGTTGCTCCCCGTTAGTGGCATACGAGCTTATGTGTAGAGGGGCAATAGTTTTTTTACCTCGGGAGTCGAACAAGGTGATAAAAAGACCAATTCGCTGTTAGCGAGTCGGTCTTTAAATGCTTTCTTACGAACGCCCCCTTAGAGGGGGTTTGATAGAGGGATGCCAACTTAGGAGCGCCCCATAGAAATCATGCTCTATTAATAAACTCTAATAATCCGCTACTAGCCGTTCCAGATTCAACAATAACTTGACTCCCTGCGACGTCTTGCCGATACCGTTGATATAGCGGTTCTCGTAGCCTGAACGGTGGCTGGACGGGTCGGTGATGTCCTCGTCGCCGATGTTTATAACGCCGCGCACAGTATCGACAATCAAGCCGATATTAGTGCCCTGAACGTCAACAACGACGATACAGGTGCGGTCGTCATACTCCATCGGTTCCATGTTAAAACGTATGCGCACGTCCATAACGGGGACAATCCTGCCGCGCAGATTGATTATACCCTTGATATACGCGGGAAGTTCGGGAACTTCGGTAATGGGGTAAACACCGATGATCTCGATAACGACGGCGATCTCCAGACCATAGTCCTCTTCGCCCACCGCAAATGTTAAATATAATGCTTGTGTAGTACTACCACCTTGAATTTCCAGTTCATCCATCTATATTTCCCCCTTCCTACAGTGTTAAACTCTTAACGTCGATAATAAGACTGATGTTACCGTTGCCAAGTATGGTACAGCCTGCGATGCCGCGAATCTGACCGATACGCTCGGTGATGAACTGCGGTATGGGCTTGACGACGACCTGCTGTTCACCGACCAGCGTGTCCGCAAAAAGACCGGTCATATGGCCCTCGTCCTCGACCATTATCATAATTCCTGTCGGGAAATCCGTAACGTCGGTATGCACGGAGAACAGGCTGTGCAGTCTGACGATAGGATACGCTTCGCCCCTGAACAGGATCATTTCGTTTCCGTCGGGGTCTATGACTATTTGATCTTTTTGCGGCTTGAACGATTCCCTTATATTAAGTGTGGGTATAAGATAGAAGTTAGAGCCGACTTTGATCTCAATACCCGCTAGGATCGCCAATGTAAGCGGTATACGGATCGTATTGACTGTACCTTGACCGGGCGTTGAATCGACTGTAATTGTACCGCCAATTTTTTCGATATTCTTCTTTGCGACATCCATACCGACGCCACGCCCTGAAAGTTCGGTTACCTGATCCTTGGTAGAGAATCCAGGAGCCATTACAAAGCTATAGATCTCTTTGTCGGTATACTCGTTTTCAGGTTTAGTCAGTATACCCTGCGCGATCGCTTTGGCAATTATTTTGTCGCGGTCAAGACCGCGGCCGTCATCGGTACAGGTGATGATAACGTCGCTGCCCGAGTTGCGCGCCTCAAGTACAATGCGCCCGGCACGCGGCTTGCCGGCCTCTTCGCGATCTTCGGGGCTTTCTATACCGTGATCCATAGAGTTCCTGACGATGTGCATAAGCGGGTCGGAGAGATTGTCGATCATATTCTTATCGACCTCGGTTTCTTCACCGACAAGTATAAACTCAACCTCTTTACTAAGTTTTCTCGATACATCGCGTACAATACGGTGCATTTTGTGGAATGTGCTTGAAATGGGTATCATACGGACGGACATTATTATATCTTGAAGCTCGCCGGTGTTTTTTGATAACATAGACGCGGCTTTCTCGAATCGTTCAAGATTAAGCCCTGCTAAATCTGGACTGTTTATAACCATTGCCACCGAAATAACAAGCTCTCCCGCCAAATCCATCAGTTTGTCAAGCTTATCGACATTGACGCTGATAAAGCTCTGTTTGACCTCTGCAGGCGCCGCCGCAGCGGGCGGAGGAGTTGTCGGTGCCGCTGCCGCAGGTGCAGATGCAGGAGCCGGTACTGCGGCAACAGGCGCGGGAGCAGATGCCGATTCAGGAGACGGTGCGGCGGCAATAGGTTCAGGCGCAGGTTCTTCTTTAGCCTTTGATTTCTTGGCTTTTGGTTTTTTTACAGCGGGCACCGGCTCAGGCGCCGGAGCGGACTCTTCAAATATGACCTCTTCGGCGCGAATTTCTGGCTCAATTGCCACGGGCGCCGCAGGAGCTGCGCCCTGTACCACCGACATCTCGTAAGTCCTGACAAACAGCGCCTCGCCTACTATCGTGTTAATCTGTTCATACGATTTGTCGGTATACACATATAACTTAACGCCATTGGCGATTATCTCATCACTGCAGTCCTCCAGCAGGTCGGCGGGGAGCGAATCGATATGCCTGCAAATATCGGAGAGTGCATTGGTAATCTGATAGGCACGGATGTTTTCCATCTTACAGCCGTCTTCAAAAAAGACATGCACGAGGAAACATGACTCACCTTCGACGGCAGCCGGCGCGCCGGCGTTTTCATCTGCCACGTCCTCGACTTCGTCCACTTCTTCGTTCTCATCCACTTCTTCGTCTACCGGAGCAGAGGAGGGAGCGGCAGAAGGGGCAGGCGTCTTTCCGGTCAAGACGTCCATATATTCGCTAATCTTTTCTACCAAGGCTTTTTCATCGCCGTCCGAGTTTTGTCCCTGCTGAATCTTGGCGACTTCCTGTTTGAAGAAGTCAGCCGATTCAAGACACAGGTCGACGATAACTTTCCAATCCGGCGAAATACCTTTGTGCTCGCGGATATAAAAGAACATATCCTCGACATGGTGTCCGACTAACGCGATATTATTATAGTCCATCATTGAGGCACTGCCCTTGATGGTGTGCATAACGCGGAAGATTTCGTTGATGTGTTCCTCTCCAAGAACACCTTGCTGATCACCTTCAATAAGGATTTCTTCAAGACGTTCTGTCAGCTGCATATTCTCGAAGATAAACATTTCAAGCATAGGATCGTTACTCATGTAATACACCTGCCTTGTCGATTCGCTAGGTATCCTCCTTATTATAACTAAGTATTTGTCAAATGTCAAACCTTGTTGCAAAAAACTTTTATGTTTTATAGTGAGTTATTATTATATTAGCTTTTATTACATTCGCTTTTAAGTCTGTATCTTCTTATTGCAAGACCAATTAACAGGTAGAATAGAGCGGGTATTACCCCTATCCACGGAGAAATAAGTATTTCCCTTCCATGTGTAATTTCAATGTGACCTCCGAAAATGAGTGATTCAAAAAGAGCATCTTCTACCATATGTACAACGACCAAAGGCCAAATGCTTTTTGTTAAACGGAAAATCTCGATAAACATAACCGCCCAACAGGTTATTACTAAAACCGCCCAAAATACTAGAAACCACCTATCCATAGGCATAACTCTTTTAATTTCTTCAGTCGGCAAAAACACGAGATAATATGGAGCGTGCCAAAAGCCCCAGATTGTACCGACGATAACATATAACCATATATCGCCGACTTTTAGTTTCAACAACTTACTTGTCAGATATCCCATCCATACAGATTGCTCAAAGATATTTATCACAAAGTTAATCAGAAGCCCGCCCGCAAATCCTTTAAAAAAGTTAGTTGTGTTAAAAACGGAAACGTCAATCCAACCTATGGCAAATCCAATCAAAACTACTGCAAGCGTAACAATAGGATATATAAAAAACGAGGAAGCATACCATTTTAAGTTACCTCTGAATTTCGGCAACAGTCCGGCATCACTCCAGCCGTCACCGGCAAAAATTCTCAACAGAACAGCGGTAAGCAGCGGCAATGCCAACCATATTGTCATACCAAGAGACTCACCTTGTTCCTGCCCCGTAATGAGAGTATCTGCAAAAATCCCGATCCACCCGCTTAGCATTACCATAACAGTAAAAATAATTAGATTTCTTTTAGTTTTAGTTCTTTTCATGTTTTTATTTCTCCTTATTTCTTAAAACATCTAATATCCAATCTGTCTCGGGTATTGGACAATCAGGATTCAGCGCGATTTCTTCAGCGATGCCCTGAATAGAACACCAAAACGCGATAGATAATGCGCGAGGGTCGCCGGAGCGGATTTCGCCGAGTTGCTGTCCCTTTCGTATCAACAGGATACTTTGACTAATAATATCGTTTTGTTTGAACACCTCTCCGGCCTTTTGCGAAATTTGTGCCGCGTTGTATGTTGCATATCCCATAAAGACAAACATCTTTGCCGCAAAAGGGTTAGACCTGATCATTTGAAAGGCTTCCGTGAGCTTTTTTTCGAAAGCAGCAATCGGACTATCTGTTTCGGTGTATTCAAATGCCATTCCCATGCCGCCGCTCTCGACCAAGGTTTCATAAAGAACTTTCTTTGACTCGAAATAATGAAACATCAGACCGGAGCTTATTCCCGCGATTTTGCTAATTTCACGCGTCGATGCCCCATAATAGCCTTTGGTGATAAATTCATCAAGAGCTATCTGTAAAATCTGTATTCTGCGCCGCTCGTTTTGCTCAGCATGTTTCCCCAAGCAAACCACCCTCACATAAATATTAAGCATATGCTCAATATTGAGCATGTGCTTAATATACTATAATTATTTTGCTATGTCAAGTAAAATATTTTATATATATTATTGACAGCCACCTGTTGCAAGTGTTAGAGTTATACTATCATGGATAGTTTAGATATTTACAAAACGCTGCGAAAACGCGCGGTACGCTATGTTTCGGAACACAGCGGCAACGAGTGGGGCGGCATGTTACCCGTGCTGGAAATCATGCTTCCTAATCTAAAAGAGCTCAGTACAGTTTCGCTGGGTGTTGTTGATGTGCCCATTAAGAAAGTCAGAGGGACGGTTGCGGCAGGGCGGGCATCGGCATTCGCGGGGAATTTTTTACCATTGTTACCGGGAAACTCTGAGTTCGCCACAAAATGGGAGAGCCTTTACTTAGCCCACAGGAAGGATGGCATAAACGATGCCTGTGTTGGGCTGGAATATTTGGGGCAGTATTATATTATTGAGGGGCATAAACGTGTCAGTGTGCTGAAAGCCGTCGACGCTTTGTCTATCTCAATAGATGTCAAACGGGCCATACCGCCCGACAGTGCCGATGATCTTGAAGCGCGGGTATACAAAGAATTTTTAAGCATCGACACAAGAATACCGCTTCACGGTATGTGGTTTTCGACATACGGAGCCTTTACCGAGCTGTACAACGCGGCTAAGAGCATCGATGCAGAGAATTCGGAAGAGATACTGTTCGACGCGTTTGATGACTTTCGTATGAATTATCATGAATTGGGGCTTAATTTACAGCCCGTCACCACAGGTGACGCTATGCTGGCGTATTCGCGCGTCTATGGATTGCCGTATAAACGAGAACGTAGCGAGCTGGTCCAAAATATCAAAGCTATTGAAAAGCGGCTTAGTTTTATTTTCTCGCCAAAGCCGCTTGAAACAATGAATACGTTTTACGGCAAATACTATCAGCACGCGTTTATTTTGGGAGCGTTGGCGGGTTCGTTCAGCTTGACCGGCCGAATAGGCTGGAGCGAAGATATATTTGACGAAACGGCGCTAGAGAGCTTCTTTGACGGGGTAAGTATGACAAACACGCGGGCAAATGTACTTGGCCCCGAATTCGCGGGGCAGAATGTGGACATTGCGCTGATTCCGTATAAGGATAACGGACGTAGCCCCGGGTTCCCCGGAGTTTTTGCGCTGCTTGCTGAGCTGACCGTGCCGCATGGGTATGTCAGCGAATATTATGCGGCTGTGTCGCAGGATTTCGGGGCGTTCTATAATTCCATGGATCCCGGGTTGCCGGACATACATTCCGTCGGCTCGATTCCTGAGCATATAGAGTTGGGATTGGACACGGGGTTTTTGAGGCTGCACCTAAACAAGTCTGTATTATCGCCGCAGACGCTGAGATTGGTGGAGATATTGAAAAACACCCCTTGACAGGGGCGCTGGTGTGTGATATTATAATAGCAGAAAGGGCGGCACCTCAAACGGTCTTCGCCTAGAATGTGTTGATTAACAAGTAACCGCACACCTTGCTCGGGGGGGCGGTTACTTTGTTTTTAATGCACGGATGACGCTTGCTAGTGCTTGAAGCAACTTGCGAAGCTCAATGATGTACTCCATTATGCATCACCTCCTTTCGGAGGGCAAAGACCGCCGACACACCGCCACTAACTACTAGATTACAATATACCACAGGATTCATTATACGTCAACAAATAAAAACAAAATAACACTTGACATTTGCAGGCACAAATGTTATTATATATTTGTCCCTGCAAAAATGAGGTGAACTAATGGGGAACAAAAAAATGGGACGTCCTACAGACAGTCCGAAAGATACAACTTTGAAAATTAGAATGGACAAGGATTCGTTGGAAAAATTAAAAGTTTGCAGCGAAAAACTTGGCATTAGCCGTTCAGAGGTTATACGAAGTTCTATCCGAAAGACATATGAGGAACTCCCCAAATAAAAGCGGGAAGGGTGCCACTCGGCAAGAGATTAAACACCACTTCCCACACCACCAGACCGTAGTCTGATAAATCTATTATATCAAACTACCTCTGGAAAATCAATAAATTTTTGGAGGTATAATTTATGATTGAGACATTTGATTGAGACATTATATAATAAATCTGAACTCCGATGAAATCAGATTAAAACAAAACAACCTCCGCCTTTCGGCGGAGGTTGCAGATTGCTAAACAGATTTATCGACTACCCCCCACTGTCCTATTCAATAACCTCATCATAATCAGTATTAAAACCGCAAACACAAGCAAGAACACGGGATACAGCCCCACATTGATATGATCAGCGATCAAGCCGAATAGCGGCGGCATAAATGTAGCACCAGTATACGCGCTTGCCATCTGCACCCCGATAATAGCCTGAGAGTTTTCCGCGCCGAAGTTACTTGGGGTGGAATGGATAATAGACGGATACACGGGAGCGCACCCCAAGCCGATAACAATCAAGCCGTACAAGCTGACCCAATCGGCCTTAATTGGAAACCAAACCGCCGCTATACCGACAAATATCACAGCTATACCGATATAAATCATCTTTTTATCGCCCAGTTTATTAGAAACAAAACCGCTTAAAAAACGACCGACGGTGATCCCCAGAAAGAAGAGCGAGGCATATGTTGCCGCTATTTCGGGACTGATACCTCTTTCCAAAACAAGGTAACTGCTTGCCCACAGTCCGGCTGTTGATTCGAGTGCGCAATATCCAAAGAACGCGAGCAAGACATATTTCACGCCTCTAATGCGCAAAATCTGCGAGAGTTTTAGTACCCGAGCGGAAGCCTGATCGCTTTGTGCGCCTTGCAGTTGAGTTTTTTGCCGTTTCCATAACGGAAGACTGAAAAACAGTACGACGGTCAATACTATCTGAATGAAGAATATCATCCTGTATCCGCTGTTCCATCCCATCCCGCTTGTCAAAGAGTAACCCATGATATAAGGGCCGGCGGTCGCGCCAATCCCCCAAAAGCAGTGAAGCCAATTCATATGCCGCGAGGCATAATGCAGGGCTACATAGTTATTAAGCGCCGCGTCAATCGCCCCCGCGCCGAGACCGTAAGGGATGGCAAACAGACAGAGCATCCAAAAGTAACCGGAGATTGAAAATCCAAACAGCGCCACCGCAGTCATAAGTACACTGATGACCGTTATAAGTCCTGTCCCCAGCTTTTTGGTCATTCTGTCCGATAATAAACTTGAAATGACTGTGCCGCCGGCTATAATCATGGTTATAATGCCGGCGTAGGATAGAGGGACGCCAATTTCGGGCTGCATGGATGGCCACGCGGAGCCTAAAAGGCCATCAGGAAGCCCCAGACTTATAAACGCAAGATATATAAGTATTAGTAATAGAGAATACATAGCTTATCCTCCATTACAAAGAAATCTCAATACGGTTACCATCGGGGTCTGCGACACAGCTTTCAAAATACCCGTCGCCCGTTTCCCTCGGCGGACTGAGAAGTGCGTAACCGTCGCTGACAATTCTCTCGGTGAGATCAACAACATCGTTCTTGCTTCCAACCGAAAACGCAAAATGACTTATGCCGTTCACTTTGTCAAGCACTTCTCTGTTGATCAGTTCCGTATGCGACATGATTTCAAGCCTTGCGCCCGATGAAAAAGTCAGAAAGCAGCTTGAAAATCCAGACTTGTTTTGATATTTCTCGTTACTTTCAGCGTTGAAATATTTTTGATAAAATGCCTTTGAGCGTTCTAAATCCGAAGTGTAAACCGCGACGTGTTCTATTGATACTTTCATATAAATTCTCCTTAAAGTTTTATTTTTTTATAGGGTAATAAATAAAACTTTATCTAAGTGAAATAATCGCTTGAAAGCAAATAGAAATAACTCTGTTATGTTCTGCATACCAACTCTTTTTACCCGAAGAGTGTTGTTATATTTCCCATAACAAAGCATTATTAAATACCTAATCATAAATTCATTTTCCTTACGTTTCATAGGGGGCGCATTTGCGCCCCCCTTTTTTTTGGTTTTGTTTATTTAACCGCTGATTTTAGTAACAACGCCCGAGCCGACGGTGCGTCCGCCTTCGCGGATAGCGAAACGGAGACCTTCTTCAATAGCGATCGGGGTAATAAGCTCAACATCCATAAGGACGTTGTCGCCGGGCATACACATATCCGTTCCGGCCGGCAGAGTGATAACGCCGGTAACGTCGGTGGTACGGAAATAGAATTGCGGGCGATAATTAGTGACAAAGGGCTTATGGCGTCCGCCTTCTTCTTTGGAGAGGACGTAAACCTGACCTGTGAATTTGGTAAGGGGTTTGATAGAGCCGGGTTTGGCAAGGACTTGGCCGCGCTCGATTTTATCCTTGGCAATACCGCGGAGCAGTAAGCCCGCGTTGTCGCCGGCCTCGGCGCTGTCAAGCATCTTGTGGAACATCTCGATGCCGGTGACGACAGTTTCCTGCGTCTCTCTGATACCGACCAGCTCAACTTTATCGTTGAGTTTTAGCTGACCGCGCTCAACACGACCGGTGGCAACTGTGCCGCGGCCTGTAATTGTAAACACGTCTTCAACAGGCATAAGGAACGGCAAATCGGCCTTGCGCTCAGGAGTGGGGATATTCGCGTCAACAGCATCCATCAGCTCTTTTATGCATGCATACTCGGGAGCATCAGGGTCTTTGGAGTCGGAGAACAGCGCCTTATAGCCCGAACCTCGGACTACGGGCAAATCGTCGCCGGGGAAGTCATACTTGCTGAGAAGTTCGCGGACTTCCATCTCAACGAGGTCAAGAATCTCGTCATCATCAACCTGGTCGCATTTGTTCATAAACACGCAAATATAAGGAACGCCGACTTGGCGCGCAAGCACGATGTGCTCGCGTGTTTGAGGCATGGGGCCATCGGCGGCGGATACGACAAGAATCGCGCCGTCCATCTGCGCCGCGCCGGTGATCATGTTCTTAACATAGTCGGCGTGACCGGGGCAGTCAACGTGTGCGTAGTGACGGTTCGGCGTCTCGTACTCAACGTGCGACGTGTTGATCGTAATGCCGCGCGCTTTTTCTTCCGGGGCTTTGTCGATTGCGTCATATGCTTTGAATTCAGCTTGTCCACCCATAGCCAAAACCTTTGTAATAGCGGCGGTCAGGGTCGTCTTGCCGTGGTCGACGTGACCGATGGTACCGATATTAACGTGAGGCTTAGAGCGTTCAAATTTTTGCTTTGCCATTTGTATTTTCCTCCTTAAAATTCCCTTGTTAGGGATATTGTAACAGATGATTTACTGATTGTCAACGGGATTTATAGCGCTTTGACAAACGCTATAAAACAGATTATGCGCGAAGGCGGGATTCCCCCCTTCACAATCCCCCCCTTTGGCTACATGGGGGTCGTGGAATACGTTTATCAACTTGTCGCAGGTTATTAGATGTGTTTTATCAACTTCTCCTGCAGGCTGCGAGGCAGCTCGATATAGTGGCTGGGCTCCATGGAATATTGCCCGCGTCCCTGTGTGCGGGAGCGCATATCGGTGGCATATCCAAACATCTCGGACAGCGGCACATTCGCATTAATCTGCTGCGCGCCGCCAACTGCCTCCATACCCTGTATCTGTCCGCGCCGTGAGTTCAAGTCGCCGATAACGTCGCCCATATAATCCTCGGGTACAGTGACGATGACTTTCATTATAGGCTCTAGCAATACGGGGTCGGCTTTTCTGCAAGCCTCTTTGAATGCCATGGACCCTGCGATCTTGAATGCCATTTCCGACGAATCTACCTCGTGGTGCGAGCCGTCATACAGTGTGACCTTAACGTCTATGACGTTATATCCGCCCAATACGCCGGACAGCATAGCGCCTTGTATACCCTGATTGATAGCAGGGATATACTCCTTGGGAATAACGCCGCCAACAATTTTATCGACAAATTCATAGCCCTTGCCGGACTCGTTCGGCTCGACAAGAATCTTGACGTGTCCGTATTGACCGCGTCCGCCCGACTGGCGCGCGTATTTGTGGTCGACATCGGCTTTTTGGCGGATGGTCTCTTTATATGCGACCTGCGGCTTGCCGACATTAGCCTCGACCTTAAATTCGCGCAAAAGGCGGTCTACAATTATCTCAAGGTGCAACTCGCCCATTCCGGCGATTATGGTCTGGCCCGTATCCTCGTCTGTATAGGTCTTGAATGTGGGGTCTTCTTCCGCGAGCTTTGTCAGCGCGATTCCCATGCGTTCCTGGCCGGCTTTTGTGCGCGGCTCTATAGCAACGCGTATGACCGGTTCGGGGAAGTCCATAGACTCCAACACGATCGGTTTCTTTTCATCGCACAGAGTGTCGCCTGTTGTTGTGTTCTTAAAGCCTACCGCTGCGGCTATGTCGCCCGCGTAGATTTTATCAACGTCCTCGCGGTGATTGGCGTGCATAAGCAGTATTCTGCCCAAACGTTCGCGGCCACCCCTTGCCGAGTTATAGACCATTGAGCCGGATGCCATTGTACCTGAATATACACGGAAAAAGCACAACTTGCCAACATAGGGGTCTGTCATAATCTTAAACGCCAACGCCGAAAACGGCGCGTCGTCACTGGGCGGACGGCTGTCCTCCTGCTCGGTGTCGGGATTTGTTCCGCCAATCGAGCCGACGTCAAGGGGCGAAGGCATGTATGCGACAATGGCGTCAAGCAGGTTTTGCACGCCCTTGTTGCGGTATGATGTGCCACAGAGCGCGGGCACCATATCGCCTTCAAGTGTTGCGCTTCTGATGACTGTTTGGAGCTTTTTGATTGAAATCTCCTTGCCCTCTAAGACATCCTCCGCCAATTCATCGTCGAACATAGTAAGCTCATCGATAAGTTTTTCGCGGTATTCTTCGGCAATCAGCTCAAGCTCCGACGGTATATCCTGTTCACGGATATCCTTGCCTAACTCGTCATGGGCGATATAAGCCCGCATAGTTACCAAGTCGATGACACCCTTAAAATCAGCCTCGGCGCCGATGGGCAGCTGAATAGGGACTGCGTTGCATTTAAGCCTGTCGCGCATCATTTCGATAACGTGAAAAAAGTCAGCACCCGTGATGTCCATCTTGTTGATATAGGCCATACGCGGGACATGATACTTGTTAGCCTGTCTCCACACGGTCTCGGATTGAGGCTCGACGCCGCCTTTGGCGCAAAATACTGTGACCGCGCCGTCCAGAACGCGAAGAGAACGCTCGACCTCGACTGTAAAATCCACATGTCCGGGTGTGTCGATGATGTTTATTCTGTGATCGTTCCAGACACATGTAGTGGCTGCCGAGGTTATGGTAATGCCGCGCTCCTGTTCCTGTTCCATCCAATCCATAGTGGCCGCGCCTTCGTGGGTTTCGCCCAGCTTATATGTTTTGCCGGTATAAAACAGGATTCGTTCGGTCGTCGTGGTCTTTCCTGCATCGATATGCGCCATGATACCGATATTTCTTGTTAATTCCAATGGGTATTGCCGTGACATGTTTGTTCTCCTTACAATGAATACATACCCCCTGTAGAGGGGGTGGCGGCAGAGCCGCCGGGGGTTGCGCGCTACCAGCGATAATGCGCGAAAGCGCGGTTGGACTCAGCCATTTTATGCGTGTCCTCGCGTTTTTTCACAGAACTGCCGAGATTGTTGTTCGCGTCCATAAGCTCGCCTGCGAGACGTTCGCGCATGGTCTTTTCGCCTCTCTTGCGGGAAAAACCGACGAGCCAACGGATACCAAGCGTCTGACGGCGTTCGGGGCGCACCTCGATGGGCACCTGATACGTCGCGCCGCCTACGCGCCGGGCCTTGACCTCCAACACAGGCATAATGTTCTCCATCGCCTGATTAAATACTTCTAATGGTTCTTTTCCGGACTTCTCCCGGATAATGTCGAATGCGCCGTACACAACTTTTTGAGCAACACCCTTGCGTCCGTCCAGCATAATGCCGTTGATAAGCTTCGTTACAAAGCGTGAGTTATACAACGGATCAGGCAAAACTTCGCGCTTGGGCACATTTCCTCTTCTGGGCACAGAGCTTCCCTCCTTCAAAAACTGAGTTCATAGGTACTGCCTTACAATTGACAATTGATAATTGACAATTGACAATTATCATTATCGCCAATAATTCACTATCAAGTTTTTAATCGATAAATAACAAATTATCAATTGTTCATTATCAATTGTCAATTGACAACCGTACTGCTACTTAGCCGGCCGAGCCGGATTTGGGTTTCTTCGCGCCGTATTTCGAACGGCTTTGGCGGCGGTTCACCACGCCTTGGGTGTCCATGGTGCCGCGGATGATGTGGTAACGCACACCGGGGATGTCCTTAACACGTCCGCCGCGAATCATAACCACGCTGTGTTCTTGCAGGTTATGTCCGACACCGGGGATATACGCCGTTACCTCATGCCCGTTGGACAGGCGCACACGCGCGATCTTGCGCAGAGCCGAATTCGGCTTCTTGGGCGTTGCTGTACGCACAGCCGTGCAAACGCCGCGCTTTTGCGGAGAATTTAAGTCCGTGGCTGTTTTACGCAAGGTGTTCAGTCCTTTTTGCAGAGCGGGGGAAGCGGATTTATGGGTCAGCTTCTCGCGTCCATGGCGCACCAGTTGGTTAAATGTGGGCATCGTATTCCTCCTTTCTAAAATAATATATGTTATAATACCCAATATTAGGGTAATTAACAACAAAACCTTGCAGAGGCGAACCTTGTGTTCGCCCACGGATGCGCAATGCGCGCTCCTACATTAATATCGCCGCAACGGCGCAGCCTATTTCTATGCCGCATGCTTTTCCAAGCTCGGCGCAACTTTCGGCGTACTCGATTTTGACGCCGGATTCGGCGCAAAGCGTCTCGAAAGGCTGTCTTACTTTAGGATCGGCGTCCTTCGCAACGAACGCCATAGCGGCAACGCCGTCCTTTACGGCCTTGCGCGACTGCTTCAGTCCCACGACCTTTGCCTTTGTTTTTAACTCGTCCAAAAGAATTCACCTCACCGAATGGGAATACTATCATAAAATATATGGAATGTCAACTGTTTATGATTTTTTTATAATAATCTTGCATTATGACGAAAAACATATCTTGTATAAACCTGCTTTTAGGTGAAACACTAACATAAAACACTAAACAAGCATTAAACGAACACAACCTATTTATCACGACAAAGTGAGGTTTTCTTTATGATGATGACAAACGCCGAGTATTCAAGGCTTGCCGACAGGATGTCGCCCAGGTCGCCGCTGTTGCGCAACATGGTTATGGCGTATCTGTTCGGCGGGCTTATCTGTATAGCGGGTCAAGGGTTAAGTGCCCTTTATGAGCATATTGGGCTGTCCGAGGAACATGTTGCAATGGCGGTTCCCGTAACTTTAATCTTTATAGGCGCTTTTCTGACGGGGTTAAGAATTTTTGACAATATAGCAAAAATTGCCGGTGCGGGTACGCTTGTGCCGATAACGGGATTTGCTAACGCAATAGTGTCGCCCGCTATGGAATTTAAGAGCGAGGGACTGGTATTAGGACTTTCCGCTAGAATGTTTACCATAGCGGGCCCTGTGCTGGTTTTCGGCATATCCGCTTCGGTAATATATGGTATTGTACTGGTAATTATAAAATAATAGGGGACGATACACATCGCCCCCTACCTATATTACTTTTCTTGCAATCCGAATACGGCTCTTGCGCTTTCAGCGCTTGGGTCGTGTTTTATATTCTTCGAGCGAAACGTTCCATCCGTATCTTTTTTGTTTTTTGAGCTTTTCGATTTCGTGCCCATTCGATAATCACCTCTAATCTAGTCTTCCGATTAACATAAGCATTATTCTTCTCGTTAAAAATCCAAACTTTTCTATTGACTTATCCTAATAAATGGTGTACAATTCCTTTGCATACTTTTCTAACCAAGTGTCTTACACAAGATATAGTGGTGGGGTTTTTGAAAAGGTGTAAAATTACATAAAGAAACGAAAAAATTAAATGGAGGAATAACAATGAAACTCAAAAGACTAATCGTGACGGTTTTGGTGTTCGCGCTTGCGATCTCCCTCGGCGGCATGGCGTCCGCGGCGAGCACCTACGACTATTCAGACCTGCCCGCGCCGGGTTCGTGGAACTACGACGCTTTTGTTTCCATGATCGAAAACGGCGTTATAACCGGTGAAGGCGGGATGATAAAACCAAGTGAATTTATAACGGTCGGAGATCTGTATAAATATGCTAGCAACGCACTTGGCGTGACGCTGGCCGCGCCATCCGGCACTTCAGGCATTGCGACGCGCCAAGAGTTATTTGTACTCTTAGCTGAGGTTACCGGCGCAGAACTTTCGCCTCATGATAACGTCAGTACATTTCTTGGCGGATTTGTTGACAACGCCTCTGTTGCGTCTTCAGCTAGAACGCCTATTGCCGCCCTGATTAAAGCGGGATATATCAACGGCGTTGTTCAGGGCGGGGTTGCTAACCTTTACCCGGCGAACCAGCTCACGCGCTCCGAGTTTGCCGTGCTGGCGCATCGCATTTTTGGCCAGTTTGTTAATTCGCCCGGAACTATAAGTTCTAACGTCGGCAATATCACCGTTCGCTCGCCGGGCGTCACTTTCAGCAATGCTACCATTGCCGGAGATCTCATCATCGGCGGCAGCGCCGGCCGGACGATTGACGTTACACTAAACAACACGACAATACAGGCGCGCGGGCGCACGATAGTTCGCGGTCCCGCCACCATCACCGCAAACATCAGAAGTCTCATCGGTACTGTACATAATTACGACAGCCTTACATTCAGCGGCGATGCGACAACGATAAATGTCCGCGGGAGCAACAGCACCATCAGGACTTCCGGGGGATACTTCAGAGACCTTAACATTGAATCCGACAACAACACTGTTACCATAGGCAGCGGCTCGGAGATTAGATTCTTAACAGTTGACGGCAACGGCAACGACATAAGCGGAGCCGGCACAGTTCAGAATGCCAGCTTTGGTGGCAGAAACAATAAACTAGACATTCCCGGCACCAACATCGTCAATGCGGGAACCGGCAACAATCTGAGCGTATTAAGCGGTAATTTCAACATCACAAGCGCCCAGATTACCGGAAATACAACGATAGCCGTCACGTTTGACGCCGCGGTTCAAGCCGCTCCCGCCAGCGCGTTTACGCTCACGGGAACGGCGAGAAACCGTACGCAGAGAGCTAATCCCGACAGCACCAGCATAAGCGGCAGCACCGTAACGCTGACCTTTAACGGCGCTACATTCAACGCTATTGGCGGCGCCACCACCGCCGTTAACGTCGGAACTATTACTGCTACCGATGCGGTTACCTCCAGTGAGAAAGCAAGACTGAACACAAAAAGCATTAATATTGGCTGGGGCAGTGGTCTTATGTGGAACCCGGAGATAGAGTGGGGTACTCCTAATGGTGGTGATGCGGCCAGGACCAGCGTAGGAACCAGACACTGGAATATCAGTATAAATACAGGTTCATCAACCTCAATCCCATTTTGGACAGGTGCTTATAGCGTAGCAGTATCGCCGTCAGTTACCGGTGTTGGAGTAGACTATAATCAATTTGGCTATGGCCAGGGCTATGGCGGTTACTGCAATTATTGCCAAAGCTGGTATTGCATTCACACCGGGGGCTTCTTAGGTGGTCACGGCGGCACCCATGGTTTCGGTACGTTCTATCATAGCGGCGATGCTAGAGATTATAATGTAAATCGCGATAGCGCGGGTATGTACTTCTACACCCGCAACAACGGCACAAGAGTAAATCTTGGCACCGACATCAATGCGGCAAACTCCAATTGGTACCGATCCGGTCATGGCGGATATGGTGGTCACGCCGGTGGCAATTTTGGTTACGGCACATTCTGGCATAGCGACGATGCTAGAGAGTATAGCGTAAATCGCGATAGCGCGGGTATGTACTTCTACACCCGCAACAACGGCACAAGAGTAAATCTTGGTACCGACTTCAATGCAGTAAACTCCAATTGGTATCGGTCCGGTCATGGTGGTGGTATTGGCGGCTTTGGCGGAGAAGGCTCACTGAATATTGGCGTGAATGTACCCCATGGTACGGTTATTACTGTTGTATCACGCGGCGACGTATATTCCACATCCGGCAGCATAACTTATACTTTTACAGTACAGAGAAAATAAACCCCCTATTATTAACCTTCACTCGTCCCCCCGCTCATAACCGGGCGGGGGGAAACTTAACCCTTATCCAAAATCGCGGAGGTAGTAGTTGAGAATAATAATCGTCTTATCATTCCTTACCGCGCGATAAGATGGGTTTCATTTGGTTTTATGCCGACGCGCGGCGGCGGAATGGACGATTAATATGAGATATGTATTAGGTGTTGATGGCGGCGCTACAAAGACAGACTATATGGTATTCAGCGCCGATGGCGATCTTGTCAGGCACGTGCGGCACGGTACAATAAGCCACGAACATTTTCCCGAAGCGTTTGACAAGACGCGTGTGCTGCTCAGGGAACACATCGCAGAGGCGCTTGATGGGCTGGCGGAACCAAAGGATGTGGCCGCTGTGTTCGGTTTAGCTGGGTTGGATTTGCCGTGCCAAGGCGAAAAGCTGGAGAAAATTATCTCCGATACGGGCTTTATGCGCTTTATCGCGTCAAATGACGGCGTGTTGGGCATAAAGGCGGGAACACCCAACGGACATGGCATCTGCTCTATAAACGGTACAGCTACTGTTGCTGTGGGTATAGATCCGAAGGGTACGTTTCGCCAGGTCAGCGGCGTTGCGCCGTTCAGCGGGATCGAAGGCGGCGGCACTGCCTTAGCGCAAAAGACCGCGGCAGCCGTGTACGGTGAGCTATTCCGTTTTGGACCGCATACTGCTATGACAAGACTTATTTTAGAATTATTTGAAGTAAATGACAAACATAAATATCAAGAGACATTTCTTAGACGCATTCAAAATGATATTAAATACTTGCATGTCTTGACCATATTGTTGGAGTGCGCGATGGAGGGTGATTCTGTTGCGGTGGACATTTTGGAAACCGCCGGACGCGAGATGGCGAAGTCTGCGGCCGGATGTGCAAGGGAACTGGACTTCAACGGCGCTGCTGTAAATGTAGTGTTGGCGGGGTCGATGTGGATAAAGCCCAAGACACCGCTGATGAGTGACGCGTTTAAGCGGGAATTTAACAGATGTTTAAACTGCGAAGCTAATTATATCAGCTTAGAAATGCCGCCCGCAGGCGGTGCGGTGCTGTGGGCAATGGAGGTCGACAGCGGTGTATTCCCCCAAGGCGTATTGAAAGATAAAGTTATGAGTCAAGTGCAACAAATAAAGATGTGAGTCGCGAAACCCCCGCCGTCTGCGGGTAGGGCAGGTGCCCTGCCGGGCAATGCGGGGGTATTGACTCCGAACCCCCGGTTCGCAGGTGAATCAATTATAGAAAGTTGTGATGTTTTACTATGGGGCTTAAACTTGCAGTCATCGGTGCGGGAAGTACGTACTTGCCTGAACTGGTACAGGGATTTATCAACCGTACCGAGACATTTCCCGTTGATAAACTCTATCTTGAAGATATTGATCTTGATAAGGTGAAGATCGTAGGAGAGCTTGTCGAACGTATGCTCAAACGCGCGGGATTGAACATCGAAGTCGTAATGACTGACCAGTTAGAGCCGTCTTTGGATGGCGCAGACTTTGTGTTCGGGCAGATACGCGTGGGCAAACTCCCCGCTCGTATTCTTGATGAGAAGCTGCCGCTCAAGTATGGTCTTATCGGACAGGAGACAACAGGTATCGGGGGGTTCTTCAAGGCTCTACGCACAATACCCGTCTTTATGGATATTGCGAAAAAGATGGAAAAGCTGTGCCCAGACGCTTTTCTTATCAACTTTTCAAATCCGTCCGGCATAATCGCGGAGACGCTGCTAAACAATACTAAGATAAAGACAATGGGCTTGTGCAACGGACCTATAGGTATGATTTCGCGCCTTATAAAAGACCTTGAACTGACTGACCCGGAGATTGACTTTATCGGGCTGAATCACCTCAGCTTTATTGTGGGCGTCCGTGAAAACGGCATAGACTATTTCCCAAAAGCATTAGAAACGATGGCAGGCATGGCTCAGCTGCAAAACATTCCAAAGGGTGAGTTGAGCGCAGAGGCTGTCAAAGCCATGGGCGGTATTCCCATATCTTATTTGCAGTATTTTGCGCTCAGAGGTCAAAAACTTGAGATATTGCGTGAAGAGGAACAATCGCGCGGTGAGGTATGCATAGACATTGAGCATGACCTTTTAGATATGTATAGGGATGTGAACCTTAACGAAAAGCCCGCCTTGCTGGATAAGCGCGGCGGCCATATGTATTCAGAGGCGGCGATGTCGCTGGCCGACGCGGTATATAACGACAAGCAGGAATTCCATATTGTAAACGTCTTAAACGGCGGCACTTTTGACTTTATGAACGCAGACGATTGCATCGAGACAGGTTGTATTGTTGGCAAGAATGGCGCGAAACCAATAAGAATTCCTAATTTTAAGAATAATTATATCAAAGGCTTAATGAATGCCGTTAAGTACTATGAAAAGCTTACGATTGAGGCGGCGCTTGAAGGCAGCGACAGCAAAGCGCTTGCCGCGTTAATGCTGAATCCGCTCGTCGGCGATTTTGACATGGCAAAGGCATGTTACTTTGAAATGAAAGAGGCTCACAAGGATTACCTGCCAACATTCTTCAAAACGTAGGGCGCGATGTCCTCATCGCGCCGTTATAAAGGCATTGTCACAGTTTGGGGCAAACCTCAGTCCCATTACTCATAAATCCATACTTCAAGTTTCTTTACTCCGAACACCAAAGCCTCCTCGTGAGAACTCATAAATAAATCAATCTTGTTACCTTTAATAGCGCCTCCCGTATCCTGGGCGAACCGCGGACCCAATCCCTCCAACTCAACAACGCTCCCTAATGGGATAACCTTTGGGTCTACCGACACCGTATATCCGACGACAGGATAGGGAAAACCGGCCTGTGTATGAGTATTCAGCTTATAACCTGTCCATTTTCCGTTGCACTTTACGCAATCACAATAAGCGGTAATGGTAAATATGCCAAGGCTTGTAGGTGCGCTGTCAGGTACGGCTACGGTTTCCACATATGGTTTATCAAGATCTTCAGCTTCTACCGATGGCTCAGACGTCAGCTTTGCAGATACCTCCAACAATTCGGTGATAGATGTGTTTGTCATGGCGTATCGCTCATATCTGAGAAAATCGTCGCTAGGGGGCTGTTCTGTAACCGATGCAGGCGACGGCGTGGGCAGGTTTCCTGACGGGCAATGCGGGGACGCAGCCCCCGAAGCCCCGATTTGCCTTGGGGTTGAGAATAGCGCTGGTTCTATTGCTGCAGTTTCCGTATCCGGCTCTATAAGTTTCGGCATACATACCGACATGATGATGATTAAAAGCAGTATAAAAAGTCTTCGTCGCATAATTTCCTCCTACTACAGATATTATGTCTACCATAAATATTATAGACATGAAGCGACTGATTATTATGTCGTAATACCACGAAAACTTTTTGGCTTTTTTTGGAAAAATAACTTGATTTATTCCAATTAATGTGTTATTCTAAATATACCAGTTAATGGTAATCATTTACATTAGAGGAGAAGTTGAAAAATGGAAAGACTTGCTAAGATCATTATCGCAGACAAGAATACCGAGTTCCGAGAGAAACTGGTATCCCAATTTGAGAGAGAGGATAACTTTAACGTAATAGGGGAGAGCGACAGCGGGGATCAGCTGCTTGAGCTGATCGGCGCTCTTGCCCCTGATATTGTAATAACGGAGTATGTTCTGCCGCATAAGGACGCCGGCGCGGTAATGCGCGAAATTGGCTCACTGAAGAAAAAGCCCGCGTTTTTCGTATTTTCCAGCTTTGACAGCGAGACTGTAAAAGCACAGATGTCTGAAATGGGCGTAAAAGCGTTCATGTTAAAACCCTTTGATCCCAAGTATTTGATTGAGCAGGTAAAGCAATATTTATCAGGACAGTACGCACAGCGTAACGAGCCAATGTCCTTCACATTTGCGGATATTGAGACGCGCGTCACTAAGATCATCCACGAGATTGGCATTCCCGCGCACATAAAGGGGTATCGCTATACGCGCGAGGCAATAATGACGGTTATTAGAGAGCCTGAGATAATTAACTGTGTCACCAAACAGCTTTATCCCGCAGTGGCGGCGGTTTATAACACCACACCATCACGGGTAGAGCGCGCCATCCGCCATGCGATAGAGGTTGCTTGGGACAGGGGTGATGTCGATACGCTGAATAAGATCTTTGGATATACTGTTTCCAACGATAAAGGCAAGCCAACAAATTCAGAATTTATCGCGATGATCGCGGACAGATTATCATTGCAGCTTAAAGCCATCGTATAATATCCGTAAAGCGGATACTATACTTGATAAATATATACCATTCGCCGTCATTGGCGAACGGCGCAAGTTACCGTACGTTTAAATTGCGGAGTTATTGCGCCTATGGTATAATAAAAAAGCCGTCACCGGCTTTTTTATTGGAGAGTATGTCGAAAGGTGTCGTATTTTATGAGAGTGATTGAACCATCATTTGAGATTATTGGAGAAGTAAATCCCGCGTTGATTATGCGCGAACTGGAGCTAATCGGGCGGGTATGCTACAAAAGTGAAAACAGGATTACCGAAGGCTCGGCGGACAAGTTTCTTGCGAGCATTATTAAACGCGGACATGAAGCCGTTATTGAGCATAGATCTATAACGGTGAAAATCATATGTGACCGCGGTGTGACACACGAGATTGTAAGGCACAGAATTGCCAGTTATTGTCAAGAGAGTACGCGCTATTGCAATTATGCAAATGATAAGTTCGGAAACGAGCTGACGTTTATAAAGCCCTTTTACTGGGTAGATGAGCCGGGAAAATACGAGCTGTGGTTGGATACAATGCAGCAGATAGAAGAGAATTATATAAAGCTGCTCAATATAGGAGCAACGCCCGAGGAGGCGCGCTCGATACTGCCGAACAGCCTTAAAACAGATATAGTAATGACCATGAACCTGCGCGAGTGGCGGCACTTCTTTAGGCTGCGCTGCGCACCGCAGGCGCATCCGCAAATGCGCGAGGTCGCCGTACCGCTTTTAGAACATATGAAAGAGTTGCTGCCGATTATGTTTTCGGATTTATAGAATTACGGGGGTACGGGGGCGGAACCCCCGCATTGCCCGGCAGGGCACCTGCAAGTCCCCCTTCAAGGGGGACTTTTCAACATCTTTTTTGTTAAGGGATTAATAATAGATGAAGGCATAATTTTAGAAGATAAAACCAGCATTTTATTGTATGTTCCGGCAATAGTTGACGTTTTATGTGAGCGAGTAGCTCACCCTGCCGGCCATGCCGACATCCCCCCCTCTGGAGAGGGGAACTACGTTGACTGCCACGAAGTGACTGAAGGAGTTACAGCTTCTCAGTCACATACAGCACTGACGACGCAATGCCGCGCTCGTCCGCGTTCTCTTCGTCCTGTTTACCAGATTTGAGAATATCCAGCATTTTACCGAGAAGTTCGTCGCTTGCCATGCTCCAACAGGTTATCATCATGCCTGCCAAACGTCCGTCGCCTTTGGCGGCTTTTGCGTGCTTAAGAGCTTCATCAAGCAAGAACTTGGTCTGTTTCAAGTCACGCCAGCCGGCCGGAAGCACGGTAAATCCTTTTTCAATAAGCGCGCCGATACCTGCGAACCCCTCTTCGTTCATGTCATAATGCCAATCCGTCAGTATAATGTCCGTTGGTATCATGTCCGCCGCCGGCCACGTACCCAGCTTATCGCCCTCCCACATGTGATACCCGAAAGCATCGGCGTGGTTTAGGCGATCCGCCCACATCATCATCTGCCAGTCTCTTTCCTTTACAATGTGGTTGTGCAGAATGTTGACCGTGCGCGCGAAAAGCTCGGGGCGGCTTTTACCCTTGCAGCGCGGGCAGGTATCCTCGGCAAGCAGGAACACCTCATCCATGCCGACGTGCAGGCAGCTTGCGCCAAAGTCCTCCATGATCTCGTCCATCATTGGGAACACATACTTGTACACATCATCGTTCGACGCGCACCAACTGCGGCAATAGAACTCCTCGCCGGAAATTTTCTCCGGGTCAAGATCCTCGGCGATATGGGGGGTTTCATCAAACTCGGGATATACCTTTAAGAGGCTATTCCTCTCAAAACGCCAGCCCTGATGCCCCAGGCACATAAACAGCGGCACGATCTCTATGCCTGCCTCTTTAGCAGCAGCAGCCACCTTTTTAGCGTCGCCGCGCCCAAATGTGCCGTTGGCAAGTTCGGGATAACAGCGGTAGTTATATCCGGGGTTGAACTCGAGGCACAGCAAGTTTACGCCCAACGGCGCAAGCCCCTCTTTGATATACTTGATCAGGCTGTCGGTGACGTCCGATGTGCCGACCCGCAGGTGTACCGCTTTGATAAATTGGTTTTTCATGGTTGAATCGGCCCTCTCCGTAATGATATGACGATTATATCACAGGCGGCAATGGAGCGCAACAGCCCCCCGCCAACTCTTGCCGACAGGGCGGCTTGGGCGGAATATTGTAATATTAAAACGCTGCTGTGTTACAGTTGTGTTACAAATTCCGGGAAACACTTGACAGGGGGATTGGGGGTGGGTTATCATGCTTATTGTAACTAGGGGCACTGACCCCAAAATTTAGAGGAGGAATTTCCATTATGAGAAACTTGAAAAAAGTTCTCGCAATCGTTCTTTCGTTTGCATTGGTTCTCTCGCTCGGCGCCAGCGCATTTGCGTTTGACGCTGAGGATGTCTATGCTGACTGGGACGATGTAGGCGCTGATTTCAAAGACGCAATCATCCGCCTTAGCGTTCATGACAACGGCCTGAATGTATTTCAGGGCAACAAGGTCGGAGATGATCTTAAATTCGGCCCGAAAGATGTACTTCCCCGCGCTCAACTGGTCGCGATGGCCGCGATCGTTGACAAAGGCGGAAACCCCGACAACGTGTCTCTGAATGAGCTGTTTGCGTCGGACTATGCCCGCGGCCAAGCGTTTAGCGACGTCGAAAAAGACGGCAACTGGGATTGGGCTGTTGGCGCAATCAACTATGCAGCCAGAATGGGCTATGTCGAAGGTGAAGGCGGCGGAACGTTTAACCCCGGCGCTGACATGACCGACGATATGGTTTACTCCATGATGCTTAGCCTGCTCGGCTTTGCCGCCGAAGACAAGAACGGCGCCGGCTGGGAAGTCAAAGTTAACCAACTGATTAACACCTACGGCCTGAGAGACATCCGCACGGTCACAAACCGTGATGGTGTCACCCGTCAGGAGCTGGCTCTCGTACTTAGCAAAACTGTTGAGCAAGACATGTACATGAGAGATGGCACAAACGCCACCTACACAAAGACCGGCAAAACTCTGCTGGAAGCCAGATTTGGCGATCCCAGTGATGCAAATGCCAAAACGATCCGTGGTAAAGTTATCTCCACGAAGTATGGCTCGTTAGTTAATGCGGACATTTTCCCGCACAATAACGTTGTCATCCTTGACCGTGACGGCACAGTTCACCAAATCGTAGCTCCCCCGGATGCGGCCGTCCCCACAAAATTCCTTGGCCGTGAAGTTACACTTAGTGTCGTTCCGACAGGCTCCACCACCGGCGCCCTCGGCTGGCAGTATCACAGAGTTGCCACCGGCAAAACTGCGCAACCTGTATGGACCAACGACATCTTTGCCGTACCTCCCGAAGACCATCAACTCCTGCGCAGCATCTTAACAAGCCCGTGGTACAACTTAGCAAGCTCTATCCGTCCGATCCGCGGCTCGTACTTAGGTTACAGAGGCTCGACTAATGGCGGTTTCTTGAGCGGCGATAATAATAACATTTGGAATATGGACTGGACTGATTACGCAGCAGGCGGTCTCGCTAACTATGCGTACGCTGTCCGTGATCCTAACACAAACTTCGTCAGCGAAGCGTTCTATCTGAACTATATCGCTCTGAGAGTTAAAGAAGTTTACAGAGACGGCACTGCCCTCTTTGCTTGGCTCGACGGCTGTGACTTCGCAAGACTTACCCTCGCTGACATCGAGTTCGGCACGACCGCTAAAAAAGACGACATCGTTGTCGCTGTACAGAAGCCAAATGCTGATGGTACAGCCCTTATCAAAGACATTGTCTCCCTCGAAGTAATCGAAGGTAAAGACGGCCGCAGATGCTCAATCCACTCTACCTGCTTTGTCATCGACGGCGCGCACAGCAGCGTTGTCTCTAAGCTTACCGGCGGCATTTCGGGCGACTGGAGCACCGTCTGCACATGGCAAGCTGCACATCCCACATTCTCGTTTATGCCTGTCTATGGCATTATCAACCAAAACACAATCCCCGGCCAAGGCTGGAGTGAAAAGTTCGCCGGAGTTAATGGCGTATTCTTCAGCAGCTGCTTTGACAAGCCCGACTCTTGGGGCGCTGGAAGCGGCAAAATCACCGCTCTGATTGACCATCCTTGCAAACACAGACTTGACCTCGTTGTTGCCCGTGATGGCAATACAGTTACGGTAACCGGCGCTACTGATGTAGACAACGTAAGAATAAGCGTCTTCCCTGTCGCACCCAACTTTGATACCGGCATCAACAACGCCGCTATCGACCGTCTGATTGCAAATACTTCGGACGTATTAGGTAAATTATGGGGCGATGGAACAGCAGCTTGGGAAGATAATGGTGCCGAACGCTGGACTAATGCGAAGTGGGCTCCTGCCGCTGGCGTCACTCATTACATCGTAGCTGTTGAAGTAGATAGTGCTGGTAAAATTATCAACAGAGGTATTCTTGAAACTTCTACAGCAGCTGCTACAGTAAATGCCTCGGTAGATAACACTGCTAACCTTACTGTTGCCGCAATGACTGAACTAACCGCTGCTATTATATGGGGCAACCAAGGTTCCACATCTATCTCGACCATTACTTGGGTTAGAACCACTGGTGCTGGCGTTGGCGGATCTTTGGTTGCCGGTGACTGGTCAGTGTCAGGTACTACCCTGACTATTCCCGCGGCTACTTATGCTAAAATCAGCGCAGCAGCATTTAGTGGTGTTGGAGAAGCTCTTATTGCTACTGACGTTATAACCTTTACGGTAACCTTTAACAACGGCGTAGTAGATACATTCACAACCACCTGCGACTAAACCTTAGCACAAACTAAAACCATCGTCCCTTGTGGGACACGAACGAACCCCCCGCCGATTGGCGGGGGGTTCTTGCTGTGTGGCGGGGAAAATCCCCCTGTCGGCTGCGCCGACATCCCCCTTTAGCAAGGGGGACGAGAAATAACGCCGCTCCCACTTGCCCCCCTTGTTAAAGGGGGGATGCCCTGAAAGGGCTGGGGGGATAACGGCGCGTTGAGGGGGCGCGTCAAAACACCCGGCTCTGCGGAGCCACCCTCTTTTCTAAAGAGGGCTGGGGCTTTGTAGGGGCGCGCATTGCGCGTCTGCGATGGCGACCACAGGTCGCCCCTACGGGGTGACGGGGGCTGTGTGCGCCCTACAAAATTGCGCTTGACAAGACTTATATTATTTGCTATACTAAAAGTGCAAGGGAGTGGATTTCTCCACCCCCTCTAGGGCAAAACCGTTAAGAACGGTTTGCCAGCGTTTTTTGGTTCTAAAATAACCGCCAAACCTTGGCTGAGGGGGCGGTTATTTTTCGTTGTCGTAAGAATCCTTAATTATTATGTAAGTCAGCGTTGAAAACGCTATCAAGAGTGAAAGGATCTCATATACAGTCACGGTCTCACGTCCTTCTCAAGAGGCTTGACAAACCGTCCCACAGTTGCCCATGTGAACATTATAACACAATATTACAAAATTGTCAATTATTTACTACACAATGGCACTTAGCTTCTAACACAACACTAAAACCCTCGTGGGCAACTTGCCCACACGAACGAACCCCTCGCGCCTTATTGGCGTGGGGGTTTTTGCGCCGCGAGACGTCGCGTGTCTGTTGTTGACATATGGCTAATACTGCTGTATAATGCATTTAAGCGGCAAGGGGGCTTGCTGTGGATGGTTGCCCCGCCTTTCCTCACGGTCAGTGACGGAAAGGGGGAATGCAGATGGGAGAACGTGCGAAGAAGGTGTTGCGCTTCATTATTTGTTTGATGATTGCGCTGATTATATACTTACTGAACGCGCCAAAAGCAATGTAGCCGTCCCACCCCACTAAGGTTGACGGCTACATTGTAGCAAAATACTTTTGCGGGGTAACCGTTTAACGGTCAAGTTCCCCTTGTTGCTGTTATTATAACACGAACACTTAACCCTGTCAATCCCTAATTGTTAAAACCCACCTAACCCTTAGCATAAACTAACAAACCCCGTGGGCAACTTGCCCACACGAACGAACCCCTCGCGCCTTATTGGCGCGAGGGGTTTGGATATAATTCCCTTCCATTGGAGGAGTGGCTGCCGATAGGCAGACGGGGTGGTCTTAAATGACACATGGTAATATATGCTATCACGCTATGTCACACATAAATGTTTCATATGAAAATGTTCGCCACAGTCGCAAACACGAAACAGACAGCAATTCCCGCCGCGGTTGGCACGAGTATCGAGATTAGCGTCCATTTCAGGCTCTGCGTCTCTTTTTTTATAGTCAGGCAAGTGGTCGAGCACGGCCAATGCAGCAGCGAGAACAGCATGACGCTTATCGCCGTGACCCATGTCCAGCCATTATCAACGAGCAGCTGTTTCAGCACACTCAGGTCGGACACTTCGAGTATGCTGCCCTGTGCCATATACGTCATGATAATGATTGGGATGACGATCTCGTTAGCGGGGAACCCGAGTATAAACGCCAGTAAAATCACGCCGTCAAGCCCCAAAAGCCTTGCAAACGGGTCAAGAAACCCCGAGCAATGCGCCAAGAGGGTTACCTCTCCGACAGAGATGTTCGCCATAGCCCATATGACAAGTCCTGCGGGTGCCGCGACTATGACGGCTCTGCCCAATACGAATAGGGTGCGATCGAAGATCGAGCGGACAATGACTCTCCCGATTTGCGGGCGTCTGTACGGCGGGAGTTCGAGCGTGAAGGACGAGGGCATCCCTTTAAGTACGGTTTTCGAGAGGATATACGAGCTAAGAAAGGTCATAGCCACGCCCAGTACAATAAAGCACGTCAGCAGTACAGCGGACAGCAACGACGCGCCGAGCCCTGCGGTTGCGCCGATAAAGAACATCGAGATGATGACAATGAACGTGGGGAACCGCCCGTTGCACGGCACAAAATTGTTCGTGATGATGGCGATAATCCGTTCTCTGGGCGAGTCAATGATACGGCAGCCAATCACTCCGGCGGCATTGCAGCCAAATCCCATGCACATGGGTAGTTAATATATGCTATGGGTCTATTTCTCCGATAAACCGCCAAAAAATGCTTACTGTCTGACGTTTTTTCTTTCCCTCCGGCGTCTGTTCATAGTTGCCCTGACCAATCTCTATGCGGTCTATGAGTCTCCTCACAAGATTAGGAGTCAGCCCGCTTATATTGGCAAGATCGTCAATGGTTTCAAAAAAACGCCAATATAAATCTTTTGTGTCACTATCTTGGATGCCCTGTCCTTTAAGTCTTGTTATCTTTTGAATAATCCCGCGTTGCTCTGCTTCATATTCGGCATTCAGTTTGACAAAACGTTCATCGTTGATTTTTCCATTCACGTTGTCCTCGTATAATCGCCGGATAATAGTATCAAGCTCTTTATCACGGCTTTCAAGCGTCGTTAAAAGTTTATTAATCTCATTATTTGCATCGCTGCAGGCTTCATTGACCGCTGCTTTTTTTATATCCGTCAAAACCTGTGTTTTTTCGTTTTCAGACAACGCAAGTAACTCTTGAACCTCAGATAAAACGGAACTATATAAAAGTTTATAGTCAATGAAATGATTCGAACACGCTCTGCTGCCATATAGCTTATATCGGCCGCACACGAGATTATATGGGGACTCTTTTTTACGCGAGCCGGTAGAGGACATATTACCTCCGCAATCGGCACATTTTGCAACGCCCGAAAACACATTGCAAAAATCTGTGTTTGGCAATAACCGCCGCGATACGCTTCGTTTTCTTACAATATCAAAAATATTCTGCGTAACAAGAGGTTCATGTGTATTATTTACAATAAACCACTCATCGGACGGTTTGCGGATTGCCGATTTGCTCTTGAATGATGGCTTAGAAGTTTTCCCCTGTGCGGTATGACCAAGATATACGACATTGGCTAATATTTTACATATAGTTGAAGATGTCCACTCTTTTCGCGTTGTGTAATTATCAGGATTAAGATTTGGGCGCTTTGAGCATCTATATATCGCGGGGGATTCTACGCTGTTCTTATTCAGATGTGCTGCAATTTCTGCGGGTCGGCAGTTGTTGACCGCCAACTCAAAAATCTCGCGTACGATAGGAGCGACCTCGTAGTCAATTATGAGATGATTTTTGTTGTCGGGATCCTTCATATAGCCATATGGTGCAAAACTGCTGATATAGCTGCCCTCCCGCATTTTTGTCTGAAAGGCAGAGCGGATTCTTTTACTGGTATCGCGTGCATACATTTCATTGATTACATGCTTGAATGGAGCAATGTCATTATACGGGTTTGACGAATCATAGCCGTCGTTTATAGCGATGTATCGCACACCGCGCTCTGGGAAATATAATTCGGTATACTGACCAGCTGTAATATAATCCCTGCCCAACCGCGAGAAGTCTTTGGTAATAACCATATTGACTTTCCCCGCTTCAATATCGGCTATCATCCGTTTAAAATCCGGACGGTCAAAGCTCGTACCACTCCATCCATCATCTACATATTCGCCGATAATGACATAACCATTCTCCTGAGCGTAAGTATGTAGCATTTTTCGCTGCGTAGCGATACTCGCGCTTTCAGCTGTTCTATCATCGTCTTTTGACAACCGCATATACAATGCCGCACAGTATGTAGCAGAGGAAGTGTTGTGCTTGGTTTTAGCTCTCAAGTTCTTGCCTCCTTTGTGTGAGAGCTACAATCAACCATTTTTCTACAGCTTGATTCTATCAGATTTCTACCATCCATGCAAGACGCATTATAAATTATTTCTTTAACTAAATCTGTTTTGGTCATACGTTGACTAAAAACATTTACTATAGCAAGTGTTCCGCTGGTTGACGAATATTCTTTTGCTGGCACAGGAAGTGATAGCATTGACATAAATATAACCTCCTTCTTTCATTTAGGGCATAAAAACAAAAACGCCAGACGAATTAATGTCCGGTATCAGTGTATGGCGTGCGGGATTACAGTATGAATATTTGATAGAGGAAAGTGTAACTAGTTTAATTAGCGTGTAATGTTTTAGAGTGTTTCTTCGGGGTTATCTGTTCCGTAATACGCTCTTTGATTTTCCGAATCTGCATTTCTTCCAACATCAGTTTCTCAATCCTGTTGGCATCCGGCTGGGTCGGCGTGAACTTGGCACCATCACGTAGTAATTTAATCGCATTATTAGCTATTTGCTCCAACTCATTTAACTTGTCAGGATCTGCGATACGAACAGGCTGACCTTCCCTGATCCATTGTCCATGACGGTCATTCGGATAGCTTCAATGTAAACTTATCATAACATCCATTTTGACGATAGAAATTTTATTAATCTCATAAATCATCCCCACATATAAAAGAAGCCGCCACAAAAACCAGTGACGGCTCTCTCGAAATATTAAAAACTTAGTTGCTCAAATTGTTATTTGCGGATCCTTGCTCGGCGGGGCATACCCCTTTTCTTTTGCAAGAGAGATAACTTCTTTTTCTATGCTTTCAGCATATTTGATTGCTTGATTCATATCACTCTCTAATATATCAAGGCCTTTAGGGTATCTTGCAGCCACAGCATATATTGTCAAAAACTCAAATTGACTATATAAATCAGCAAACTTGTCATCTATAGAAATACATTTATCACCTAACGCAACAAGGTCATGTGTCATTGGTGGCGTGGTTCCATTAAGCGCAATATAGCCTTTAAGATATTTCTCCGTACTTTGCTGACAATGAAAACAAATGGGTTCAATAGGATTCGGATGATGAAATTTTCTGAGAGTTTTTGCCACCTGCAAATCCTGTTTTGCAAACTCAAACCACTCATGCACTATGTTGTTCAAATCCATAAAGCTTTTTTCCTTCCTGTAGAATAGTGTGTTCAAAAGTAACCGGACAACTTGAACGACTAATAAAATCGCTACGACGATATACCAGCAAATCAATAGGCGGTTTTTCGATATTTCGTATTTTACCATACAAATCAGCTGTCAATTGCATTAATGATGTGCCTTCGGGCAAGTTATCATCTGTTAGTATACAAAAATCAATATCGCTATCGTCGGTTTGCTCACCGCGTGCATATGACCCAAAGACGAGAACATCATGGGCAAGCCCTGTGCTGACTATTGCGTTAACAATATTATTAATTGTGTTTTCGCTGACCACCATAAATACCACATCCTTATATGCTTAGTATAACATAGTTAATTATCTGTTGCAATCAATTTTATCAACCGCTTGCTCTTCCACGCATTCGTCATAGCCTCCGCATATAAATACCGCTTGCAATGTAGTGTTAAGCAAAGAAACAACAGCCATATTGCTCACAGTTTAGGTTATAGTAAGCCATCGGCGCGAAAATAAAGAAAATCAACAAACCCGATACAACAAGTATCTCAAGCGTACCTGTCGCGCCGCGCCGCCAAGAACCGCGCATGTAATTCACCCTTTCTCGAAAAATACATAATTAGAGCTAAAAAGCGGAACAATAATATGTGTTGCATATGTTAATCATATGTGCTACAATATAAGTATAAAGGAGGTGCCATCATGGCTAAGACCGATACTCTTCACATGAGAATTGCGCCTGAGATAAAAGGCGAGGCAGACGCGATCCTTGGTCGTTTAGGAATTACGACAGCAGATGCAGTTAATATTTTTTTGAATCAAGTTATTTTATATGGTGGACTGCCGTTCAATGTACGGCTTCCGGTTCCGAACGAGATAACGAGTCGCGCTATACATGAAGCCAAAAACGATATAGACCTCCGCAGGTTTGGATCGGCCGATGAAATGTTCAAGGAGTTGGGCATCGAATGAAGACACCAGCTTTCACAAATCAATTTCACCGAGACATCAAACTGAGCCAGAAGCGCGGTAAGGACTTGACTAAAATCAAGGCTATCATGTTTGACTTGATAATCGAAAACCCTTTGCCAGAAAAAAACAGAGACCATGCGCTCGTCGGCAACTATAAAGGTCACCGCAGTTGTCATATAGAACCTGACTGGGTTTTGATCTATCTTTACTCCGAAAACGAGGTTAGATTCGTCAGAACAGGTACACACTCGGATATTTATTGACCAACGAACAATCTCAATCCCCGCCAGATGGCGGGGATTGGTTCAGCACCCAACTCCTTACGGGTTACCCTTCTTTACAATATCATCCGTGACCTGAGTAAATGTGGTATCCACGTGATCGGACATATTACTCAGTTTGCTAGTAATTATGCCGGCAGGATCAACACTCTTTTGTCCCTTGTCCGCGCTGTACTTCTCCCACACCATATCATAGATATGACTGAAATCTACTGCCGCGTCTATCTTTCGTAATAGATGTTCCCGTGGTATACGGTCTTCTATGTTTATTATCTCTACCGTGGCTCGTAAATCAAATCCTTTTTTTAGCATATCTTTCACCCTTCTTCATTATATCAAAAAAAACTCGTCATCGGCGAGTTTTTTTGACAAGCTGTAAGACGGTATGCTGACCATCTTGGATTAATTTTTTCTTTATATAAATTATAGAAAACAGTTAATTGAAGCTCTTTTATTAATTATCGCATATATTGACTAGCCACCACTACCACACATGCTTAAGGCAATTTTACCTTTGTATCCATCGCGCTTAAAATATCTTTTACGGCCGTGTGGCGACCTCTGTCAATAATATCTGGTAACAAAGACGATATAAGCTGCGCGATTAGAACATCGGTAAACGGTGACATGGCGTCGGGACGCGTAGTGGGCAGGCAAAGCACATTGCAACCCTGTATGCCGGTATCATGGGAGATGATATAGCTGTTCTCCGTAGCTTGTCCAACCATTTCCGACGACTTTAGCATACGCTCTTTGTCAACGTCATCGCTTAAAAACAAAAACAATGCTAAATTCTCGTTCGCACAGAAAGCGGGACCATGCAGAAACTCCTCGTATTCATAACCCATGGCGGGATAACATACTGTCTCTAAGATTTTAAGGGCGCATTCCGCCGCAACCTTTCCGGCGGCATCTTTGCCCGCGAATATATACGAATGCGCCTTGGAGAGCTTTTCCTTATGGTTTTCAAAAAAACCGGCACAATTTTCTAAGTATTTTACCCCCATCTCGATTACGGCACGAAAATCAGCGATTTCCGCATCGTATTTTTTCTGTTCAAGGGCGCTGACTTCAAGCGCCATCAGGTAAAGTGTCAAAACGGCTGCCATGTACCCTCTGGTCTTGGGGCCAATTTTCTCATCATCTGCCTGTAATAGAACAGAGAAACTCGCAACCTCGGAGACAGGCGTGATTTTAGGGTCTGTAAGCGTAATCACCGGAACTCCCGCCGCGACCAAACGCCCGACCATGCCCCGTGTGTTGGTAGAAAGCCCCGTCTGGGAGACGGCGATTACTAGCGGTCGCTTGCCGTGAGCTTTCTTCATAACGGTAGCGGCGCATACGGTGACTTCGATACCTAAAATATTTTCCATATAATGTGCCGCCGCCGAGCAGGCGTGAAAGCTCGTCCCGCTACCGACAAGGTAGAGCCTGTCAGGATTGACTCCGGCATAATAATCCGCGAAGCCGGATAGCACAGTTTCTCGGTTTTCAAGCAAGCGAGTCAGGCAATCGAACTGGCTTTGATAGCAATCATACATAGTTTCGGACAAACTATAACCCCCTTTATTTTCTAAGTACGGTTCTAATTAACTTGCGGGCGGCGCAGCATTCTTCCAGTGTACGCATAACATTTTCGGGAACCCCGGTTGGGTACAGCTTATCGTACTCGAGCAGCATTGCCCCGACAACAGGTTCCAAACGCGCCTCTACAAATCGCGCGTTGGGCAGCCGTTTGTTCAAATAATAGCCGAGCCGCTCGCCCATGATGTTACCGCCCTTGGAAACGCCACCGGATAAAACCACATCGAATCCCCGCTCGCCAATAGATAGTTTTTTCACCCCAATAACGATGTATTTGACAAGCTCCTCGCACAGCCAATCCAAATACGCCATTGAAACCTTGTCGCCTTCGTTGATTGCATGGAATAAAAGAGGACCATAATCTTTGTACACGGGATAACGCCAAGGCTTTTCTTCTTCCGTGCGCCCTGTTGTAATCATCTTAAACAATTCGTCAACACTGGAATAGCCTGTTTCTCGTAGTAACAGGCGGGTCAACGCGGTTTCTTCTCCAAGCCCGGACCGGGCATCAAATACCGCCTGAAAAATAAACTCACCGATAGCGTGAGCGCCTTGGTGTATGCCTTTCATGTAATAATGATAGATATGCGCCTCGCCGTCTCGATTGAACACTGCGCAGTTTGCGCCGCTGCCAAGGCAAAGTATGGCGCAGTCACGCCCAAAGGTTTCGGTGCCGCCGCGCATTGCACCGATACAATCGTTATATAATTCGACGTCTTGAATGCCAAGAGTGTTACGTATGTTTTTGCGCCCGACCTGATATTCAAAATCCCAATCCGCACCGTAGCAACTGGCGGACACGCTATCAATATCCGAGAGCGAAAGCCCCGCCTCCTTTGCCGCTTTGTCCGCGGCATAGCGAATCCTTATCATGCGCACGGCGCGCCGTTCGCCCGTAACGAGCGTCCAGTCGCGGTCATTGCCAAAGCCTAAGATGTTCCCTTTTTCGTCTGCTATCAGAACATCTGTCTTTGTATGACCTTGATCAATTGATAGGATTTTTGGCATAATGATACCCCCTTTTTATTTTCTCAGCAGGACGATGCGTCATCGTTCTCTACATATTAAACCTCGGCAAATAATCCCTATTCGCCGCTAGCATCCTATCAAACAATTCCTTCGCCAAATCGTAATCTCCTACCATCGGATGATGGGTAAGCGCGAGAAGGGCAGTGTCGTAGTTTCCTGTCACTGCGGCTTCGGCGGTAAGCATTTCGTAATTTTTCACCATTGATACAAGCCCACACACAGCTTTCGGCGGTGGCTCCGCCGCAACGGGTTTGATACCGTTGGCGTTTACGATGACCGCCGTTTCAACTACCGCGTTATCTGGCAGGAATGGAAATATGCCCTTGTTTGGTACGTTGATAACATGCCAAGTGTCGCGATTGTTATAAATCGCGTCCATTACGCCGACCGCTACGGCGGAATATCCGCCGCCGCCGCGCTTTTGCAGTGAGTGAGGCTTTTCCGAAAACTCGGAGTTAAGAAAGTCCGCGAAAATTTCCTTTTCCAGCTCCAGCACGGATTCGCCCCGGGTTTTCAGCGCCCCGCGCAAATCCGCCAGCTTTTTATTCCTATGATAATAATACATCAAATACCCACTTAACACGGCTCCGATTTTGACAGAAAGTTCTGTAGAAACTTCACTCACATGAGCGGCGACCTTTTCAAACTCCTCCTGTGTGATGGGGCGTCCGCGTACTTTGATGTTATATGTATAATTTAGATGATTCAGCCCAAAGATGTCGTACTGCACGTCCTTTGCGTCAACACCTAAAACTTCCGCCGTTCGCCATGCCGCCCGTATGCCGCCCGCGCAAAGGGCGGCACATTTTATGTGGGTGTAATCATGGATAGCCTGAGAGATGATACCCGTAGGGTTCGAGTAATTAATAAGCCACGCGTCAGGTGCGTTGCGGCTTATCGCAGCCGCTATATCAAGCATAGCGGGTACAGTGCGTAGCGCTTTCATAAATCCGCCGGGACCGGTAGTCTCCTGCCCGATAACCCCCATAGAGAGCGGGATTTTCTCATCATTAACACGGCACGCGTTACCCCCCGCGCGTATCTGCGTATTGACAAATGACGCGCCGTAAATCGCTTTATCCAAATCTAGCGTACTCTCCAACTTTACATCCATGCCGAGATGCCGGGTATAGCGACCGCAAAAAGAAACCACCGTCTCCAGCCGCGCCGCGTCGGTGTCCATCAAGGTAATGGTTTTAAGGGGAAACTGATCTTTTACTTCTGCCAGTTTTTCCAAGAGTTCCGGCGTATATGAACTTCCCGCGCCGATGACGCTCAATTTCATTCGAGTGTACCTCCTAAAAATGCTGACTGATGTAATATACCAGTTATTATACACAAAATGTCTAGGCATATCAAGCACAAAAATATGTCTCCCGCTCGGTAAGGCAAAACCCTCTATCATCCACAGTACTGACTATATGGTTTGCTTGATTGCCCACGCTAAAAGCGTTAATAATTTGCGTTTGGATCTACTCTGCAGATTATATTACGAGGCGGAGGCGGCGCTGTTGTACTGCTCGCCATCGTAGGGTATTGCGAAATGCCCCAAGCGTATCTCAAATCCGGGCGCGACCCGGCGCTCTATGATGTTCATGTGACGGACATCATTTTATGCGAAACAGCAAAAAGATTTTTTGACAAAGCGGGTTTCAATAAAAAACAAAAGCTGCCGTCCATCAATACGCTCAAACAAGAATGGGCTACACTCGATTCCGAAAAGAAAACACTCTACCGCGATTATCATAAACTCAACGACCGGCGCAAGCCGGAGCAGACCGCAGCGCGGGCTTAAACGAACGGGCGCAACGCGCCCCGTTCGCATCGGGGGATTGGGGGAAATTTCCCCCAACGAGCGTGCGGGTATATACCCGCGCCTTGCTCGCAATTAGTGAAAAGCCGATATTCGCGGAAATGTGAAATTGCAAATTTGTAACGGTTTGCGCTTCAGCTTTTGAGTTAAGTTTTGCAAAGACTGTTGATAATTTTTTTGTGAAAAAGGTATTGAAAATATTTTTTGCACGGCTCTCGGTCGGAGCGGCGTGTGATATTTTTTTCTGCGCGGGTGTGTTCCCTGCTGTGTAATTTTTTTCAGCGGCGGCGATGACGTTCAACAAAAAATATTTTCATTAGCTGCCATCACCTTTTTACAAATATCTGATTGACAAATGACGATAAAACGAATATAATATTTTTTGTATACTCGTTTGTATTTTTTGATTAGGAGGCGCGGAGTTAATGAACGGATACATCAGTGTAAGGGACGCGGCGGCGCGTTGGGACATTACAGAGCGACAAGTTCAAAAGTTGTGCGTTGAAGGACGAGTGAAAGGCGCGACCCGATTTGCAAACGCATGGGCAATCCCGGAGGACGAACCGAAGCCGACACGCACAGCAAAAGTTAAGCCGGGACCGAAACCAAAAACCAAAGTGGAGGTATAATCGTGAGTGAATTAAAAGCAACCGAATATAAAAAGTTTGAAGACATAAAAATTATCCGTGCAGACGGAAGCGAATATTGGCCGGCGCGTGAGCTTGCGCCGGTGCTTGACTATGCAAAATGGGAAAATTTTTCAAAGGTCATCGACCGCGCTATGCTTGCCTGCCGAAACAGTGGATTTGAAATCGCAGACCATTTTCCCGAGGTCAGGAAAATGGTTGAGATGCCATCAAAGCCGCGCAAAAATAAAATCGAGCAAATAGGTTTTCCCGAGGTCAAGAAAACCAAAAATATTATTGATTATGAATTGTCGCGCTACACAGAGGAAAGCATGAAAGCCTTTATCACGGGTGCGGTAGATCCGTTCGATGATGCGGTATGGGAAGCGCATTTGCGAAGATATCAACGATTAGGTATAGAGAGACTGATAAACTTGGTTATTGTATTTTGGCGTTAGAAACTTCGTACCGGGTTTTATTCCAACATAAAAATCGAATGAGCAGACATATAGAAAAAAATATAAAAATCCTGCGTGGGCTTATAATAGCTCTCGCAGGATTTTTTTGTTTTTTAAGCGTACACGACAATTCCGAATATCATATTTTCGACAATCCTTTTTACCGTTTCCATGTGCGCCGCCCACGCAAGACCGTCAGCGGCTTTATCAGGCGGCGGTTGAAATACCAGTATGTCCGACATGAACTTGTCAAGCTGTTCTTGTGCAGTGCGTTCTGTTTTTCGTAAATGCGGATATAACTTTTCCGACAGGAGCAAGCAACTGTATTCTATCCAACAATATTCCGAGCAGAATCATAAATGGGAGTATATGTAATTGAGTTATTGGCGGGGATAATTGTCCCTGGAGAGTGGGCGCCATTATATTTCGGTGTTCCAAGTTTCATTGCTATCTTTTCAACGATATACTCAAGCATAACATACAGTATACCTGAACTGCTAATGTTTGTTATATTTGCCATGTATGTATTGGCAAGTGTATCACCGATAGCCAAGGTTAAACCATTACCAGAGATATTAATGGTACTACCTGGTTTTTCGTTAACATTAAGGATTATGCCTTCATTTCTAATGTCAAGG